>Ga0302309_10001532_pt1 | contig 20884 bp, 23 predicted proteins | sample III_Palsa_N1_1_FD_200453 | JGI IMG/M metagenome (GOLD analysis project Ga0302309, IMG submission 200453) | Peat permafrost microbial communities from Stordalen Mire near Abisko, Sweden - III_Palsa_N1_1 | ecosystem: Environmental > Terrestrial > Soil > Palsa > Peat permafrost | place: Sweden... | reverse complement strand
TGCTATTTCGGCCTGCTTCACATCCTCTAATTCAAGCGAAATAATCAGGCGGTCGGTTTCGGGCAATTCGGCAATGCATTTATATAAAAATTGCACCTGTGGTTCCATATCCGGCTCAATATGATCGGCCATTTGCGCCGGCATTTCGGAGCGTGGCATCCGGTTTTGGCGCTCAATTTGCCGCAAACAATGGTTTGATGCTATGCGGAATATCCAGGTACCTACGGCCGATTCATTTCTAAATTTTGGCAAGGCTTTCCATACCGTAACAAAGGTTTCTTGCGCTATATCTTTGGCCCAGTCGTGGTCGTTCACATAGCCCATGCATATGCGGAAAACTTTGTTCCAGTAGGTTTGATATATTTCGTCAAATACCATTGGTGAACTGGGCGGTAACTAACTTTTTCATATTGTTAATTTTTTTGTCGTTTTGGTATTTTAGATACGAACATTTTAAAAATGCTACACTCCTATTTAAAATATTTTACAAAACGCTGCCTTATAAAAATATTTATATTTTTTGCGCTTGCTTATATCCGTTATTTTGTAAATTACCAAAGATTTCAGGTAACATTTTTGTTATAGATATTCAAACTCTTTATTGATTAATACCCCTATGATAGTAAAAAAACAATGCCCTAAATGCAAAGAAGGGCTATTAGATTTCCGCGTGAAAAGAAGCCTATGGGTTAAAATTCCGCTATTTTGGCTCCCTATAAAGCGGTACAAGTGTAATAAGTGTGGAAAAAAATCCTATATATTAGATTCCAGTAAGTCAGCCGGCCCTAAAGCAGAAGCTGCATAGCCTTTAAATAACATTTACTTTTTTACTACTATCATACTTACAGCCGGGAAGGTTGTAAGATAGTTAGCAGGTAACCTTTTGTTATTTAAGCTTAATTCGTCAAAATTCCTTTTATACTCGGCAATGTGCCTGAAATCGGAAACTATAGCAGTGCCCCCTGGTTTTAAAACTCTGGCAATTTCGGCGCAGGCTTTTTTCCTGCCTTCTTTATTATAGATATTGTGCAGGCACATATTGGTAACAATAACATCAAAGGTATTATCAGCAAAACTCATTTCCATCGCGTTTTCATTTTTCACTTCAACCTTACTTCGTACCCCTTCAAGTTCGGCATTGTTTAGCGCGTTCTCTACATTATTACCACTTAGGTCTTCCGCATTCCAAATATCTATGCCAATTGATTTGCCGGTGTTTAGCCTTTTGGCAGCGCCTATCATTAATAATCCCTTGCCGGTCCCAATATCCAAAACCTGTTCATTGCCTGTCCAGGTAATCATATTTAGTATCCTGTCGCGGTGCTTATACTTGCCGTATAGCGAATAGGCCAGCATCAATATCGCACCCAAACAGCACCCGCCACCCGACCATATAAGTCCGCCGGCCAAAAAAACGACCGAACCTATTTTTATAACCGGAAAAAAAATAGCGATAACACAAAGCGCTATGCCTGCCAAAGCCAGGTTGCGTATTACGCCGGGTGCATCAATACCATATTTAGCTTTAGTGGGAGTAGAATTAGCCATGATAATTGATTGTTAAATACCTGAAGATAGTGATTAATAATATTTTATGAAAATAATATGCTTTTTAGGAATAATAAAATGTAGATTTAAATAATATATAATTTGATACATGCCCCCTCATGGTTCAACAAATTGGTAACAAAGTTTCGGTTATAGATGATAGGGCCGCACCCGGTTCACCGCTAACTAAAACAGAAACAAAAAAGACCGTTTACCCTTTTGTAGACCTGGTACGTTTCATAGCTACTATTGGTATAGTATTTATACATACCGAAGCCCCATCACCCGGCCAGAATTTTGAGGCCTTTTTACACCACGTACACCACGTTGAATACTATCTTTTATTAAGGCAGCTGTTCAAATTTTCAACCATTTGTTATTTTTTAATAGCCGGCTTTTTACTGGCCGATAAAACCCTTGATACAAACCCCTTTAAATATTATTTGCGCCGGCTTAATATTATTGCAAAACCCTACCTGCTGGCACTGGTTATTTTTATAACCATCCTTGTAATTACTACAATGCATACTTTTCAGTCACAGTATGTATTTAGCGTTATTAAATTTGCTGCATTTTACACACCGTTTTGGTATGTGCCTAATTATTTATTGTGCCTGCTGATAATTGTGGGATTTTATAAATATACCAGCTCTTTATATTTTGGCGGCTTATTATTTTTAATCACCCTTAGTTATAGTTATTTTGATGTGTATTCGGCTACTCATACCGGTTCGCATACTACTGCCCTATTTGGTTTTGTATTTTATATGTGGCTGGGTGTATATATTAAAAAGAGCAACCTTGTTGAAAAAATAAAACAAATAAGCCCGGTAATAACCGGTGCAATACTGCTGCTGTTATTTGTACTGTGCAATTTGGAAACACATTATCTTTTTTACCACACACACACGCACGATAGCCTTAATACTTTGCGTATCAGCAACCAGTTATACTCTGTTGCCTTTTTTGTTTTTATCATCAGCCTTTGTACTAAAAAACCAAATTTTGGCATTTTTAATCCACGTAAAGAAACTTACGGGATTTATTTATACCATAGTTTTTTCTTCTTTTTTGTTATACCATATACCGAGGCATGGTTAAGCCCCATGCTTAACATCAATTTAGTTTCCTATAACATATATCACTTGCTGGCAATAACTTTTATCAATTTCATTATCTGCTATTTAGCAAGTACCGCTTTTGTAAAACTATTGCTGCGTTTTAAACTGGCGTATTTACCCAATATGTGATATTAAAAACAATGGCGCATAACACCATATAATTTTATATGTTTATGCTATTAAATAGCCGATTTGAAAAAAATACGCCCGGTACAGCTTATTGCTGTCATATTTTTTACTGTATCCGGAGGCCCTTACGGGTTGGAACCACTACTTACTTATGCCGGGCAGCATGGCGCTATACTTTTATTGTTATTAACGCCCCTGCTGTGGGATATCCCCGCCATTTATACTGTACTGGAACTAAACAGCATGATGCCCGTTACCGGCGGCTATTATAAATGGGTTAAATACGCGCTGGGCACACGCTGGGGTTTTTATGAAGGCTGGTGGACCTGGCTTTATACCTTTGTCGATCTGGCTATTTACCCCGTATTATTTGTTACCTACATCACCTTCTTTTTCCCGGGGCTGGCTGCCTACAAAACGGAAATTTGCCTGGTTATTATATGGGCATCGGCAGGGTTAAATATATTGGGGATAGTACCCGTGGGCAAGGTATCGCTCATATTAAGCGCTGTGGTGTTAACACCATTTCTCATACTTTTTATAATGGCTTATTACCACCATAGCGGCAGTTTTGCATTGCCTGCTCCATCGCTAAGTGGTATAACATTCCCCTCGCTGGGCATGGCTTTATATACAGTGATGTGGAACTGTTTGGGATGGGACAACACCACCACCTATGCCGAAGAAGTTGAAAAGCCCATACGCTCGTACCTGGTATCAATGATAATCACTTTTGTTTTAGTGATAGCAGTGTATTTCATGGTCATATGGATCGCGCAGTTTTCGGGCATTAATGCGGCTACCTTATCAAAACATGGGTTTCCGGCACTGGGCGAGCTAGTTGGCGGGCATTGGTTGGGTTCGCTGATAGCTATTAGCGGCATGGCCAGTTTTTTGGGCATATACGCTTCGGTACTGTTGTCGGTATCAAGAGTACCAATGGTAATGGCTGGCGATGAGCTTTTGCCCGCCAAATTAAACAAGCAGCATAAAAAGTTTAAAACGCCTTACATAACTATCATCATATGCTCCATAGTGGTAAGCGGCATGGTGCATTGGGATTTGGAATCGCTGTTTATTATTGATGTAACTATTTACGGCGCAGGGCTGGCGTTGGAGTATGTATCCTTAATAAAACTGCGGATAAAAGAACCCGATACCCATCGCCCTTTTAAAATCCCTTTAGGCATACCCGCGCTTTGTGTTGTATTAATATTACCCGCGGCTGTTTACCTGGTAGCGCTTACCGGTGCATTTGCATCAACCGAAGGCGCGGTGTGGGCGGCGGTTTTTGCTATCGCGACTTTACTAAGCGCCGAATTTTTATGGCAGATTATTGTTTGGCGCAAACCGCATTTAAAAACTTAATTCGCGTTTCGATGGCTATCGGCAGCTTGCCTAATCAAGCTTTCAAATATGGTAATATCCACATCGCTTATTTTATTTATATAAAGGCAGCCCTTCCCTGTTTTATACTTGCCTAATTTAGCCAGTACGGCATCCCTGCCTGCAAAATTGGCCAGGTACAGTGAGATATTTGCCTTTCTCGGCGAGAAGCCTATTAAACAAATATCACCCTCGCGGCCGCTATCGTATTTATAATGGTGTGTGCCGAAACCAATAATAGCAGTCCCCCACATTTTAGCAGGCTCGCCGGCAGCCATTTCCATTAGGCTGATAATGGTGTAACAATCTTTTCGCAAGCTCTCGTCGGTCACTTTCTCCAAAAATACACCGACAGACTGTTCGGTTTGTTTTGTTTTTGTTTCGGCCATAAAGTAAATTTATGTTTAATATTAGCTATTCCCAGCATCGATTTTATACTCATTTAACCGGGCGGTTAAAAGCGCATACAAATTATCAAATTTATAATTTAACGCGTTTGAAGTAATATTGATAGGCGTATCGTATAACTTATAATTTGCTGTTAACGATTTTCTTTTTACCGCGCTTCTTTGCGCATCTATATACTTATCAGGATTTTTTACAAACACCCTTATAAACTTCTGACTAAAAACACCTTTCACATCCAGTTTTTCAACATCAGCCCAATCTATAAACCCAATTGCCATAGCGCTCGAATTATCGATAATACCTTCGCTATTTATTATCAAGCCCGGCCTGGTATCAAAAAATTTAAAGGTGATAAAGCCGGTACAAAATCCAAAGAAACCAACACTAACATAGCCAATAACTACTACCACCGATGCAGGCAAATGAAACGGGTACGGACGTGCAAATGCAGGGGCATTTATAATAAATTCAATACCGCCAATTACAAAAGCAATGCTTATTAATAATAAAAACACAAGCTTCTTCTTGCTTAAAGGTATAATCACATTATTATTACCGGTATTAAATGCTGTTGCCATTTTTCTGATTTCTTTAGGTAATAAAATTAAGCTATTTTTTTTCTTCTTCAAACCAATAAAACCCTTTTGCCTTTCTGTTGGTTATAAATATCCACAAATACATTGGTTATGAGGTCTATCTGGAAAGGTTCTATCGGTTTTGGGTTGGTGAGCATCCCTATAAAATTATATTCGGCGGTGCAAACCAGCTCGCTCGATTTTGATATGCTGGACAGCCGCGACCACTCGCGCATACGTTACCAGCGCGTAAACGAACATACCCATAAAGAGGTACCTTATGATAAAATTGTAAAAGGCTATAAGTTGGATGATAGCTACGTGGTTATGGACGACAGCGATTTTGAAAGCGCCGCACCCGAAAAAAGTAAGGTTATAGAGATTGAAAGCTTTGTGGATATTGAAGATGTAAACCCCATGTATTACGAAACATCGTACTACGCCGAGCCGGACACCAAGAATAATAAAGCTTACGGCCTCTTGATACAGGCTTTGCTGAAATCAAAAAAGGCAGGCCTGGCACGCTTTGTATTGCGCAGTACCGAAAGCCTGTGTATTGTTTACCCCGTTAAAAACATATTGGTAGTAACCCGCATACGCTTTGCCCAGGAAATACGGGCTACAGACGACCTTAAAGTTGAGGATGATATGAACATCAGCAAAAAAGAACTGGATATGGGCCTGGCGCTGATAAACCAATATGCTGAGAAATTTGATTTATCCAAGTTCAAGAATGAGTATAGTGATGCGTTGCTGAAGATTATTAAGGATAAGGCCAAAGGCAAACATACTACCGTTAAAAAATTGAAGCCGCATAAAACTGCAAGCAATGATTTGTACGATCAGTTGATGCAAAGTTTAAGTGCGAAGAAAGGGGCGTGACGGGGTCATGCTGAGGCTCTCGAAGCATGCGGGCAGGCCTTTGCGCTCATACTTCGACTACGCTCAGTATGACACCCTTTTATTTTATCCGATTAACTCCGGCGAAAAAATCAATTTAAACGTGCTGCCCACATTTTTTTCCGACTCTACCTCAATTTTTATGTGGTGAAAATCGGCAATAGATTTTACGATGGGCAAGCCCAGGCCAAAGCTGTCCTGCTGCAAGCTTTGCTTTAGCTTTTTAAAGCGGTTAAAAATATAGGGCAAATCGGCGGCGCTTATGCCTATGCCGGTATCAATAACTTTTACTACAAACTGGTTATTTTCGTGTAAAGCCTCAACGCGTATTTCGCCGCCTTCGCGGTTATATTTTATGGCGTTATTAATAAGGTTAAAAAACAGGTTAAACAGCAGAAACTTATTTACATTTACCAGCACCACATTGGCAGGCACATCAATTTTAAAGCTGATATTTTTATCCTGCAGGCGTATGGAAATTTCGTCATAAACCTCCTGCAATAATTCATTTACGGGTATTTTATCTTCCCGCAAAAATTGCTCGTTCTCAATTTGCGATATCAGCAATAAGGTTTTGGTGATGCTTTTAAGGCGGTTTAATATCCGCTGCATTTCCAGCAGGCGCACTTTTAGTTCATCGGCAATATCTTCCTGCTCAAACATGTTTTCAATTTTCGATTGCAGGATGGATATGGGTGTCATCAGCTCATGCGAGGCATTAGATATAAACTCCCGCTCTTTTTGGAAAGCGTTCTCGATGGTTTCAATCATCTGGTGTATGCTGATATCCAGGTGCTGAAAATCGGAGGTACTGGTTTTTACCTCTTTGTATATGCCAAAATTCGGGAACTTATTGCCTACCAGCTTGGTTTTAATGATGAGGCTTAGGGGTTTTAATACATAATTAGAATAAAGCTGATCGGCAACTATGGTAAGGATAATCATGCCCACCAAAACCACAAACACAATGTTTTGCAGCGGCCCACTCTCTTCATTTACCGAATCGAGGCTGATGCCTATTTCCAGTAAGTATTTTTCCTTATTTACATCAAAATCATGGCTTAATATGCGGTATTGTATGGTATCCCCTTCAACCCTTCGCTCTTCATTTCTAATGGTATCCAAGTTTTCATCCAGCGAATCGGCATCAAGGCTTACATACGAGTCTTTGATAGGTGTATAGCCTGCGTAGCCTTCACCGTTTTGTATGTAATATTTTATGCCGAGATTTTTTACTGTTTGCAGTACTTTATCCTTCTCTTTACGCAGGCGGCTATCGGTATAATTTCGGTTAATGGTTTTTATTAAAACAGGCAAGATGGAAACAAACAGGGTTACTATTACCAGTTTTGAAATGGTATTAAACAGCGTTAGTTTGGTGCGTAGTTTCAAATATTAAGCGTTTATCCTTATTTTATAACCTAAGCCGCGTACGGTTTCCAGCCACTCGGGGGGCGAGTAGGCGTTTAACTTTTTGCGTATGTTTTTTATATGCGCATCGATGTAGTTAGAGTCGTAATCATCATTGATAATGCTTCCCCAAATATGTTCGCTTAACTGGTTACGCGTTACCGTGCGGTTTTTATGCAAAATTAAATACGCCACTAAATCAAATTCTTTTTTGGTGATGGTGCTTATTACGGCATTGTTGTAGGAGATAATGCGCTCGGTTAAATCAACCAAAAAATCGCCCAACTCAATAATATTATTTTTAAGCCCGAATTTGCGGCGAGTAATGGCTTGCATACGGCTTTGCAGTTCCAGTAACGAGAAAGGTTTGGCCAGGTAATCATCGGCACCCATATCAAGGCCTTTAATACGGTCGTAGATCTCGGCTCGGGCGGTTAAAATTATGCAGGCGGCATCCGGGTTATTTTTGCGGGCTTCTTTCAGCAGGTCCAACCCTTCATAATCGGGCAGGCCAAGGTCAATCAAAATAAAATCGTACAGGTTAACGGCAACCTTTTCTGAAGCCGATTCGCCATCAAAACATACTTCGCAGATGTAGTTATAATTGGTTAAAAATATCTCCAGTTCGCGGGCCAGCGCCTTTTCATCTTCAATAATTAAAACATTCATAGCTGTTTAATAAAACACGTAGTAAAACGTTAAATTATAAAAAGATTCTTTATGGTTTTTTAAAGCCCCTTCCACATTTACGGGTATCGAGTATTTGTATGCAAACTCAAGCGTATAATGCGGGCGGTTATAGGCAATAGGTAATTTGAAGCTGTAATTAAGCATATTAAACATGGCATTTTCGTGCGCTATACGCGGCTCATCAATAGGGGGCGTGTATATATTATTGGCGTCCATTAAAAAATCATGATCCAGCGAATACCGCTGCACAAAATTTTGGGTGCCTAAAATAATGTTTACAGCGGGTGTAAACGTTAGGTAATCCTTATCGTCAAAAACACTAAAGCTACTCTCAAAATAATGGGAGTTGCTGATGGTAACAAAATAATCGTGCGATACGCCAAAAAGATAATCGAGCGTAACACCGGTTTTCATTATATTCCAGTTGTAACTGTTGTTCCAGTCCAGGTCATTTGACGAGCCCGATTTTATAACATGCGCATCCTTATTAAAAATAAACCGGGTGTAGCTTACCGTGCCTGCAAAGTTTTTAAATGGTTTATAGGAGTAGCCGCCACCCAGGTCAAGCTCATCAAAAAGGGGCGAATAGCCCAACACTTTTAATACAGATGCATACCCAAAAAATCCGTTTTTGGTATTATATATAGCATCCATTGACATAAAAGGGAATTTTATGGGGCCCGTGCGACCGAAAAAGTTTTCATCGCTGCCATAATTTACCCCTATTGTAAGGGATTGTTTACGCAGCACGGTATTAGTATCAGCAACGCTGGTATCAGTTTTAACGGTATCGGCACTAACCGTATCACTATATTTTGCAGCATGTGTTTTACCGGCCGCAGCGCACAGCGGGTAAACAGCTATTAAAAAAATGGATACGCAAAAATATTTCATCAATTACAAAATTGTGTGTTAAAGTTGTTAATCACCATCTCTTCTGGGTATTTCGGGCGGCCGTTCCAAACCTTCAGGCCTGCGCTGTCTTTTCGGCTTTGTCTTCGATTTTTTTGATGCGGCGGCTGTACTGCCGGTTGCATCAATTTTTTCGGGCTTTGGCTGCCGCCTCGCTTTGGTTATTTCCTTAATTTTCTTTTTATCGTCGTCTGCCGGTGGTTTTTTTGCTGAAGTAGTATCTGCAGCATTGCCTGCCACCACCAGTTCAATTTTATCGGAAAAAGGAGGAATATTACCTTTTTTAGCGAATGATAAACATGGCGTTAATAGCAATAACAGTACAATATACGCAAACCACTTTATCATTTAGAAAAAGGAAAATAAATTATATTAAATAGTACTCATTATTTCAAAATGAAACAGCCATGATATGATAGCATGGCACATCAAAATGGAATAAGATCGTATTTAAGGGGATTAAAACCTGTATGGTTTATATGGCTAAAATTAGCTAATTATATTAAAAAACACATCTATTAAGATATTTTGAGCAATTAATTGCCCAGGCTAATACCTTTTGAGGTATAAATACGGTTATGATCGTCTATAATTACACAAGCTATTTGATTAAGCTGGTTAATAAGGTATAATCCCGCGTTAACACCTATTGCCATAACCGGGCTCGCCATAGCATCGGATAACTCGGCAGTAGGGCTTACAATGCTTACACTGCTTATTTCGCTAACCGGGAAGCCTTTTTTTGAATTAACTACGTTAAAGTAAGGCTTGCTGCTGTCAACATTTTTGCTCTTTTCGGTATTTACCGAGGTAGCAAAGCACATATTGCTGATGTTAAGCTGTGCATAAGGCTGCATTTCCTGTTCAGGATCGGCAGTGGCTATAGTCCAGGGCTCATCATTGGGCTGCGCGCCCCAGGTAAGCAAATCGCCGCCTACGTTAATAACACCACTACTTACGCCCTCCATTTGCAATACATATTTTGCCCTGTCGGCGGCATAGCCTTTGCTGTTTGCTGCAAAGCCAATGCGCATGCCCTTTTCCTTTAAGAAAACAGTCATGGCAACGGGGTCAATAATTACATTTTGATAGTTACCGCAGGTAATAAGAGTTTTTATGCCGGTAATAGCATCTTCGGCAGTATCGTTGGTGTTTTTATCGGCAGAAAAATAGGTGATATCAAACGCGCCGTGAGTAAGCTGCGCTATTTGCAGTGAACGCTCTATCAACCTGAAAATTTCGCCATCAACCTTAACAGGTTTAATACCCGCGTTACGGTTAATTTCAGTTACCTGGCTGCCTTCGCTAAAAGCGCTCAGCAGTTTCTCGATACGACTGATTTCATTTATTGCAGAGGTGATTTTTTCTTCGGCCCAAAGCGGGTTATCAGCCACCACACTAATCTCAAATTGATTTCCCATCAGCCGTACTGTACGCCTGAAAATATTTAAATTATTCCTTAAGGTTTTTACAGCCAGCATAGTAATAAATTTAAAATAACAATACTATTCAGTAGTTAAATCAGCTTTTGTTGTGTGTGGATACAATACCAAAGCACACAACCCTGCTAATATTAATACCAAAGTAGCCGGCTTATATGAAATTGAGATGAAAACGGGAATTTAATTTGATAATTTGAAGATTTGAAAATGTGCTGATTTGAAAATGCAGGTAGGTTATAAGCTACTGAAATCATTTTCAAATCTTCAAATTAGTGCAGTTCGAATTATGCTACCGTGCCTTCTTTAAGCTTTTCGGCGTTTTCGGCAAATTGGAGGGCTTCCATTATTTCCAGTATATCGCCGTTCATTACGCCGGGCAGGTTGTAAATAGTTAAACCTATACGATGTTCGGTAAGGCGGCCCTGCGGATAATTGTAGGTACGCACTTTAGCCGAGCGGTCGCCGGTTGATACCATGGTTTTGCGCTTTTTAGATGTTTCTTCCAGGTGCTTTTGCAGTTCCATTTCGTATACCCTTGAGCGTAATACCTGCAAGGCTTTATCGTAGTTTTTTAGCTGAGATTTTTGATCCTGGCATTGCGCTACAATACCGGTAGGTAAGTGCGTTAGGCGTACTGCGGAATAGGTAGTATTTACCGATTGCCCGCCCGGCCCTGAAGAACAAAACAAATCCTTACGTATATCGCTTACCTGCAAATCGATATCAAACTCATCCACCTCGGGCAAAACAACAACCGTTGCTGCGGATGTATGTACCCTGCCCTGTGTTTCGGTATCGGGCACACGCTGTACACGGTGCACACCCGATTCATATTTCAAAGTGCCATAAGCATCCTCGGCATTAACATTAAACACAACTTCCTTGTACCCGCCTGATGTACCTTCGGTATAATCAACCAATTCGGTACGCCAGCCGCGTTTTTCGCAAAAGCGCATGTACATGCGGTAAAGGTCGCCGGCAAAAAGGGCAGCTTCATCGCCACCGGTACCACCACGGATTTCAACCAGCGCGTTTTTGCTATCTTCAGGGTCTTTAGGTATCAGCATTAAGCGAATGGCTTCTTCCATTTCATCCTGTTTAACCAATAACTCATCCAGTTCGCTTTTAGCCATATCCCTAAACTCTTCGTCTTTTTCGGTAGCTAAAATTTCTTTATTGCTGTCAATATTGCTCATAATGTTGCGGTAAATATTGTACTCGTCAACAATTTTGGCTAAATCTTTATACTCTTTATTTAACTGGGCAAAGCGCTTCATATCAGCCATGGCATCAGGGCTGCTCAATTCGGCTTCAACATTTTTCCACCTTTGGAATATCGCTTCTAATTTCTCTAACATATACTTATTTGCCTTTAAAAAAGCCCACAAAAATACGATTTTTTACCCGTATTTTAATTCACAGCAATGTAATTTGAAGATGTGATTTGAAAATTTGATGATTTGAAAATTTGAAAATTAACATAGCATCTTCAAATTTTCAAATTGCCAAATTTTCAAATTAAGTACCTTCAAAATATTCCAGGCGGACATTATTGCCATCAAAAACCGCGTAGCTATTGTAATTAATCCACTCGCCCAGGTTAATGTAGCGGCTTTTTTCGTTTAGCGGCACATCCAGCGGGCGGTGTTTGTGGCCGAAAATAAGGTAATCGTAAAAATCGCTTTGTAATAAGGCGTTGCAATAATCCAGCAGCAGTTCGGGGCGCTTGTTTTGGTCTTCAAAGTTCCTTTTTCCGGCAATGCGGCTATGGGCCGACCAATAATTAGCTATGCCAACACTTAAATTAGGGTGTAAACGGGCAAACAGCCATTGGCAAACAGGACTGCGGAAAATCTTCTTCAAAATCTTATAGCTGGTATCGCCTTTACCAAGGCCATCGCCGTGGTGCAGGTAAAACTTTTTGCCATCTCGCTCAATAATCAGTTCATTACTTATGATAGTTGCACCCAGTTCCTGCTCAAAATAGCTGAACATCCACATATCGTGGTTGCCTTTAAACAGGTATAGTTTTATTCCGGCATCGCTTAATTCGGCCAGTTTGCCCAAAAAGCGGATGTAGCCGCGCGGCACCACCGTTTTATATTCAAACCAAAAATCAAAAACATCGCCCATTAAAAAAACTTCGGCGGCATCGGCCTTTATCATATCAAGCCAGCGCATTAACCTTGCCTCACGCTCTCGCGTATCGGCATAAGTACCTGCGCCAAGGTGCATATCTGAAGCAAAGTATAGTTTATTGCGGGTGGTCATTATGATAAAGCTATGTTGTTATGGTTATAAATATTTATGGCTCCCATTTGTTTTACATACTGGCAATAATGGGAAGGCCTATTATTAAAATAAATATAATTAAGGGCATAACTATGCTTTTAGGGTAATAATCTTCTTCAGGAAAATATTTTTTAAAGAAGTACTGTGTTAAAATTAAGCCGCCAATGATATTTAAGGCTATAAATGCCCCTAATAAAAGGATGATCTTTCCATCTATAGGATTTGGGCCGCCTTTATAAGCGCGGAATTTTTCCTGGTAGGCCAGTAAATCTATCCCTGATAGCTGAACAAAGCCGGCAAGCGCATAACTGGCTACGAAATAATATAATATGGTAAAAATTAAAACAGCAAATAGTTCCTTTTTATAACCTGCCGCTTTTAAATTCAGCATTAGCAAGATGCTGCCAAAAATAGAACTAGGAAATATCGAAAACCAAAAAATCGCCTTTTTTGAATATATCTCAACCGCCTCATCCCCCTGCTCTTCGGGTATTTTGTTTTCTTCCAGTTCCATGCGGCAAATATAATACTAAAAACGCTTGCTGTAATACCGATGGTTTAAAGGCATATTTATTTTTCATTGCCTATCCTAAAACAAAAGTTTATCCGTTTTAAAGCAAACTAGTTTATAGCCTCACCTGTAATTACACCATGAAAGTTAAGTTTCTTTTTGTGCTGAGTACCATGCTGTTAACACTTACCGTGGTACAGGCGCAAAATAATTGGGAGCTGAGGCGAAACGAAAACGGCATCACCATTTATTCGCGCCGGTCGACCAATGGGAAAATAGTAGAACTGCGTTTACAATGCCAGCTTAATGCCACACCCGGGCAGTTAGTTGCACAGATTTTAAATATAAGCCATTACTCCGATTGGGTGTATGGCAATAAACGCTCAGGCGTTATAAAAAAGGTAAGCGACCAGGACCTGGTTTATTTCACCGAGGCCCACCTACCCTGGCCTGTACAAGACCGCGACCTGGTATTGGATTTGAATATAAGCCCGGCCACCGCCAGCGCCCCTTTAACCATTACCGTGAAAAGCATACCAGGTTATTTGCCGCCAAAAAAGCATTTTATCAGGATACCTTATTCATTGGCTGTATGGAAGGTAACACCCATCCCCGGCAATAAAATAGCGATCGATTACACCTTTAGTTTAGATCCCGGCGGCAGCATACCTGCCTGGCTGGTAAACTTAACCGTAGCCACCGGGCCATATAAATCTTTTATAATGCTGGGCAATATATTGAACGCCGAAAACGGGAAATAGATGCCTTGCAGTTTACAAACGAACCTGTACACACATGAATATACGTGAATACAGATGAATCATCTGGTACACATGGATACATTTAGCTATTTACTTCACTATTCCCCGTTTTCAGACCCAAACCCTATCTTTACTTCCCTATAAATTAAATAAAAATGAAAAAGACAATCTGCTTACTGGCAGCCGCTTTTTTACTTTGCCGCCATACGCATGCCCAACAAATGAATATAAAAACGCTCCCCTACCCGCAAACGAGAAAAGTTGATACTATTGATACTTATTTCGGCACCGCCGTGCCCGACCCGTACCGCTGGCTGGAAGACGACCGCGCCGATGATACCAAAGCCTGGGTAATAGCCGAAAATAAGGTAACACAAAACTACCTGTCGCAAATACCCTACCGCGATGCTATACGCAAGCAACTGGAAACATTGTGGAACTACGAAAAATACAGCGAGCCGTTTAAACAGGGGCAATACACCTATTTTTATAAAAACGATGGCCTGCAAAACCAATCGGTTTTGTACCGCCAGTTAGGCGATGCCGCACCCGAGGTTTTCTTAGACCCTAACCAATTTTCGGCTGATGGTACCACATCATTACAGGGAATTGATTTTACTAAAGATGGCAGCCTGGCCGCTTATCAAATATCCGAAGGCGGCTCCGACTGGCGTAAGGTTATCGTGATAAACACTGCCGATAAGCACGTTATTGGCGATACATTGCTTGATATAAAATTTAGCGGCATAGCCTGGAAAGGCAACGAAGGTTTTTATTACAGCAGTTATGATAAACCAAAAGATGCCAGCCAGCTTTCGGGGATTACGCAGTATCATAAACTATATTACCACAAACTGGGAACGCCCCAAAACAGCGATAAATTGATATTTGGTGGCGAGACCACTCCCCGCCGTTACATTGGCGCTTACCTTACCGAAGATGAACACTTTTTGGTAATCACCGCCGCCAATACCACTACCGGCAACGAATTATACATAAAGGATTTAAGCAAACCCGGCAGCCCGATTGTTAACGTGGTTGATAATTTTGATAACCAGCATTATGTGATTGATAATGTAGGCAGCAAGCTTTACATCATCACCAATATTTATTCGCCTAATTTTAAAATTGTAACGGTTGATGCCGCCGAACCCAAACCCGTTAACTGGCACGATTTGATACCCCAAACCAAAAATGTACTAACTGCCACATCCGGCGGGGGCAAAATATTTGCCGAATATTTAAAGGATGCTACATCGCTGGTTATGCAGTATGATATGGATGGCAAATTGGAACGCACCATCAGCCTGCCATCAGTGGGTACGGCAAGCGGTTTTAGCGCAAAAAAGGAGGAAAAAGAAGTTTACTATACTTTTACCAGCTATACTTATCCCCCAACTATTTTTAAGTACGATGTGGCCAGTGGGGTATCAACGGTTTATAAAAAATCAGGGGTGAAGTTTGATCCGGATCAATATCAATCCGACCAGGTTTTTTATCCTTCAAAGGATGGTACAAAAATACCCATGATTATCACCTATAAAAAAGGCACGGTATTAAATGGCAAAAACCCGCTTTTACTGTATGCTTATGGTGGTTTCGGGATAAGTTTAACGCCGGCCTTCAGCACATCAAACATTATATTGCTGGAACATGGCGGCATTTACGCGGTAGCTAACCTGCGCGGTGGCGGCGAGTATGGCGAAACCTGGCACCGCAAGGGCATCAAGCTAAAAAAACAAAACGTATTTGATGATTTTATCGCTGCTGCCCAATACCTGGAAAAGCATAAATACACTTCCAAAGATTACCTGGCCATATCAGGCGGCTCAAATGGCGGTTTGCTAATTGGCGCCATGCTAACCCAGCGGCCCGATTTGTTTAAGGTAGCTTTCCCCGCAGTTGGCGTTTTGGATATGCTGCGTTACAATAAATTTACCGCAGGCGCGGGCTGGAGCTATGATTACGGCACAGCCGAAGATTCTGAAACCATGTTTAATTACCTGTACAAATATTCGCCTTATCATGCCCTTAAGCCCGGCAACTACCCGGCTACCCTAATCACTACCGGCGATCATGACGACCGCGTGGTGCCCGCCCACTCGTTTAAGTTTGCAGCTCGCCTGCAGGAATACCAGCAAGGCCCGGCGCCGGTACTTATCCGTATCGAAACAAAAGCGGGGCATGGCGCGGGCAAATCAACTGCACAAGTTATTGATGAGCAAGCCGATAAATGGGCTTTTATGTTTCAGAATATAGGTATATACTGGTAGACGTCTTAAAAACTCTATAAAAACAAAACAGGCTCCTTAATGGGAGCCTGTTTTGTTTTTATAATAATACGGTTATTACTTGTGCCAGTGGTTACGATATTTTGCATCGTGGCTGTCGCGAATAATTACCTGGTCATGGCGGCCTCTGTAGCTGGCATACTTAACCTTGTAATTACGATCATGCATCCATGGGCGTGGGTCATTGTTTACAACTACCTTGTAAGCATGATACAAATCAAAATTACCATAAACTGCCGGCAAATTTGGTTCAGTTATCCATCTTCCTCCGTCATGAGCCGAAAAATAAGTAAAAGTGTGCGCAGGCACATTGTAATAAACCCCTATATCGGGTAAATAGTAAAAATCAGCATGGTCATAACCAGTCGGTCCCCATTCAGGCTGTGATCCAATATTTACACCTACTTTAAAGCTTACTTGCGCATTGGCATTTTTAAATGATAAGCAGCTAAATAATATGGCTGCAATAAAAACTATCTTTTTCATAATAAATATTGTTTGTTTTATGTATTGACAATTATATCCCAAAAAAGTTTAATTAAATAATATTTTTTTGAGAAATAATAAGTCATGCTCTAATACTTAATCTATTAATTCACGCCTTATTTACGCTTGTCGTTACCTTTTCCGTGGCCATGAGCCGCCCCGTGGCTGGCGTGTTGCGCAGGCCTGCTTTGGCGATGGGCTGCACGGGTTACATGCTGTGCCCGCCTGTTTACCTGGCGCGAGCGTGCACTCACCTGGCGCGAACGCTGGTTAAGGTGTTGTGCCCTTGCATTTTGCTGGTGCTGCCTTTGGTTTAACTGGTGTGTGCGGTTATTTTGGCTGCGGGCACGCTGGTTAAAGCGTTGTTGTGCGCGCGCATCATTATAGTGGTTACGGTACCGGGCATCGTGGCTGTTACGTATAATTGCTTGGTCATGGCGGCCACGGTAACCATAATAACGGGTTCTGTATATACGGTCATTTAACCATGGATTACGCTCGTTTAATACAACTTTATAACCACCGTACAAATCATAATTGTCATAACGTGCAGGTAAATAGCCGGCATGTATCCAAACGTTATTTTCTAAATAAATGTATTGATGGGCCGGTACATCGTAGTAAGCGTCGATATCCGGCATATAATAATAGTCGGCATGATCATAACCAACAGGGCCCCAATCGGGTTGGCTGCCTATGTTAAGGCCTATGCTTATTTGGGCACTGGCAACTTTAAAAGCTAAACAGCTAAATAAAACAACTGCGGTAAAAATAAATTTCTTCATGGTATATCTTGTTTTGCACGTACCACAAACGCAAACCATAAAAGTTTATATTATTTATGGTTTATAGTGCAAATGCCGTATATACACAATATAATTATATATTAAAATATTTTATTTCCTTTAAGGATAATGGGGGTTTAAAAAGAGGAGACGCAAAATGTGGGATATTTCCGCTCCCGCATTTGCAAATTTTGTACCGGAAAAATTTGATTTTACTTTTATTGGCTATCGTTATCATCATCATTGGCATCTGCTTTTACAGTAGCTATCGCCACGCCGGGCTTGCCAATAACTTTATAGTTTCCTTCACCTTTTAAAATAGCTGTTAACAGGTTTTTATCCTGCATGGTTTTAACAGCCTGCGCCAATTCGTCATCGTATTTAAAGTTAGATTGGTAGCGTCCTTTTTGATAGTAATAGCGCGATACAATTTCATTTTCCAGCAGTTGCTTTATCTCATCCTTATGTACCTGCAGGTCGTTCTTTTTGCTCTCCATCAATTTTGTCTTTAGGGCATCATACTCAGGCTGCACCTTATCATATTGTTTTTCTTTGGCGGTTTCTGTTTTTAAGTCATCCAGCAGTTTTTCGTAAGGGCTGGTATAGCTATAATTTTTATCGGCCAAAAACTTAGTGAAATCAGCATAATCAGCATCAGACAACCTAAACTCATCCGCGTTTGCTATTTTATCGTGCTTTTCGCGATAATAGGTAGCGTAATCAAACACCAGCAGTTTGCCCAGTAAGCTTTGGGTAATGGCAGCAAAATGTTCCTGCGTAATAAACAAATCAGGGTAAATACCACCGCCGTCATAAACCGAGCGGCCATCGGCAGTTTTAAATTCGTGCATCAGCGAGTCGGCCACCTTTACAACGCTGCCATCATCCTTGCGGTGGCTATAATCAAGCGCCTGTATGCACCTGCCGGATGGAATGTAATATTTGGCAATGGTAATTTTTACCAGGCTATTGTACGGTAACGGGAAGGTTTGCTGTACCAGTCCTTTGCCAAAACTGCGCTGCCCGATAATTACCGCACGGTCAAGGTCCTGCAACGAGCCGGCAACAATTTCTGATGCCGATGCCGAATGCGCGTTTACCAATACAACCAAAGGTATAGTGGCATCTAAAGGTGTGCTGGTAGTTGTATAGGTAATATCTTTTTCTTTTATTTTACCGCGCTGGGCAACAATCTCTGTCCCTTTCGACACAAAAAGGTTTACAATTTTTACCGCTTCCTGCAATATACCGCCGCCGTTCGATCGTAAATCGAGTATAATGCCGTTAGGGTTATTTTTTTTGAGGGCGATAAGCGCGTTAGTTACTTCATCGCCCGAATTTTCGAGAAACCTGTCCAGTTTTATATACCCCATGTTGCCACTAACCATGCCGTAGTAAGATACATTGGGTTGCTTTATTTCATCACGAACCAAATCTTTTTCAACCGGCGCATTGTTGCCGCGCTTTACCAGCAGCTTAACAATTTCACCCTTCGAACCTTTTAACAGCAGGCTCACATCATCACTATTTTTACTGTTTAGGTCGATATTATTGATCTTTACAATCTGGTCGCCTGCACGTATATCTGCCTTTTGGGCAGGGTAGCCCTCAAACACTTCTGATACATAAACATTATTGCCCCGCGAAAATATGCCCGCGCCAACACCGCCGTACTGCGTGCTTATATAATTGAGTTTATAATCTTCAATTTCCGATTCGGGGACAAAATTAGTATAAGGGTCGAGGCCGTCGAGCATGGCATCAACCCCGGTTTTAATCATTTTTGTTGAATTGATATCATCAACATAATTAATGTTTACCTCTTTATACAATGATGCAAATACATCCAGGTTTTTGGATACCTGGAACAAGTCTTCGCTAAAGCCCCATATTATGGTAGCCAGTAATACTATACCTGCCGATAAAAGTAGCTTCCTTTTCATAGTGTTGAGTAAGAAATGCGGGATTTAAGATGTGAGTGAAAACGAGGTAAAATCCTCATCTCAAATCTCCTATCTAACGTCGCATAGTTAAAGTCTATTGTTATCAATATTCACCAAAGCTTTTTGCAGGGTGAATACAACATATCTTCTGTCGCGGTTAACCAGTTGCATCAGGTTATCTATCAGGCTTTCTTCCTGGCCCTCGGTATACTGCAATTGCGCATCGCTTAAATGGTTATATTTTCTCTGGATCTTTATTTTTACCCGCGGCCAATCTTTATTGGATATACTAATTTCTGCCATGTTCTAATTTTTAACAAAAATATAAAAAATACATTGTTGCTTCACGCAATTTTTTTTTGGCAAGGCTATTGTTAAACTTTTAACAAGTATATACATCTATATGTAATTGTAAACTAAAAAACCACCCATGAAAAAGTATTTATTGAGTATAGCATTGCTAATTGCGGTAAGCATTAGCGCTAAAGCGCAGTTTAGCCTGGGCATAAAAGGCGGCATAAATTTTTCGCAAATTGATGCCAACCAGTTAAACGAATCGACCAAAACAGGTTACCAGGCAGGTTTATTTGCCCGCATAGGCAGCAGCTGGTACCTGCAACCCGAAGTTTATGTTGCCGGTACCGGTGGCGAATTTAAATCGACCGAAGATGGCAACGATTATAGCGCCGATGTAAAGTTTACCACCTTAAACGTTCCGCTTTTGTTAGGTAAATCATTCGGCAGCCAAGACCTTAATTTCAGGTTGATGGCCGGCCCGGTATATTCATACATTATGAACAAAAACGAAAGCTACTCGCAAAACTTTAGCGGGGCGTATAACGATTTTGGCCATTACAACAACAGCACGCTTGGCTACCAGGTTGGCGCCGGCCTCGATTTTGGCCCCATTACTGCCGACCTGCGTTACGAAGGCGGCCTAACCAAACTAAACCAGGAGTACGGCCAAAGGGCAAACATCTGGGCTTTGAGTGTTGGATTTAAGGTACTTTAAGCCCCCTAACCCCCTAAAGGGGGAACTTTTGAATTGCATAAAATGCCCCGGCGTTTGCCGGGGCATTTTTGTGCGCGAAGCTTTCCTTCGATATTCGACATTCAAAATTCATTATTCGATATTATTTTTGATTTCCCCCTTCAGGGGGCCAGGGGGTAAAAAGTAAAGCCCCTGGGGGACAGGGGCCTTTACTAACCAATTATAAACCTAAATTATGAGAAGAGCTGTAGGAGAAGGAATCGAACCTCCACAGAGTGGTTATTCTTATTGCTAAGAGTTTCC
>Ga0302309_10001531_pt1 | contig 20886 bp, 16 predicted proteins | sample III_Palsa_N1_1_FD_200453 | JGI IMG/M metagenome (GOLD analysis project Ga0302309, IMG submission 200453) | Peat permafrost microbial communities from Stordalen Mire near Abisko, Sweden - III_Palsa_N1_1 | ecosystem: Environmental > Terrestrial > Soil > Palsa > Peat permafrost | place: Sweden... | reverse complement strand
GGGTGACACGAACAATGAACTAAGACAAAGTTCTTTGATGCTATGTATTAGATGACGGTAGGCCCGTCGGAGCCGGCATGCAGGTGCAGGCTTCAAACCACCTTGTACGACCACGTTCAAAAGACGAGGTTGGGAGCGACAAGGGAAAAGGCACTATAAAAAGTGTCAGGTGTGTTCCAGGGAGACGAATGTAAATGAACCATCGATCAGGCCTCGTTAGCAAATAGATGATGTCAAAACCGGTGCCCTTCTGTTGTGCCGGGATAAGTAAGGAGGGCGCCTGTCTACTGTCCTTGCGGCATCCGGGGTAAAGGTGGCGTGAACCTGGAACAGGCTAGTACATGGAACGTGTGAAACCGTATTGGGAATGCCAAGGAAAAAGGCTCAAGGGGCGACAATCCCAAGGCTGAAGTAACCGATGTCCGGATAGCGGTGACGGACCAGTTCGTAGTAGCATTGAAGCTGTGTAACGACAGCGGAGCGAAGGGACTGGCATTGTCAGTTTGAACATTAGTAACAACTCCAAAAGAGGAAGAAGACAGATGTTGCAGACAAAACAGAAGGATACAAGGTGTCACTCCCTGATGTTTGACGATGAAAAGCCGTATGACGGGAGACTGTCACGTACGGTTTTGTGAGAGCTTCAGGCTGAAATGCCTGTTTCTACTCGACTGAGCGTCCAGGTCATGTATGGCGTTGATGTGGCTGAGTGTGAACAAGGGGTAAAGAGGTAATGTGCTTTGCCGTAAAATTAGTTATATTGCCTCAGTGGAAGATGAAAATCGACAACCTATACCAGGCAAATGGGTGCCAGTCTTTGCACTGCTGGCGATTACTTTCGTGTCAACTTACGCCCAACAATCTAATCCTCAAAACGCTCCCTTTTCGCTTAGAGTCGATCTGTTACGACACCCGGAGCGCGTGCGCGTGAATAGTCGCTTTCCCGGGTTTTCATGGGTCATTGCCGATGGTTACCAGACTGCCTATCAGATCCTGGTGGCAAGCGAGAATAAAGTGCTGATCAATGACTCAGCAGATGTGTGGAACTCCGGACGGAGAAACAGCAGTAATAGCATTGGCGTTGTATACAGGGGTGGGCCGTTGGAACCGTCCAGGAACTACTTTTGGAAGGTCCGGACCTGGGACAGGGAGGGGAAGCCCAGCCGGTATTCCGCCATCCAGTCTTTTTGCACCGGGGAGGAATTAGCCGATTTTGCCCTGCCCTCCTTTGCGCTGACCAAAACGTTGCAACAACCGGTGAGGACCGATCGGATTGGGGCCGGCCATGTGCTGTATGACTTTGGCCGCGACGGCTTCGGCCAGCTAAGACTGTTGGTCAGTGAGGGGAACACGAGCGATACACTTATGATTGCGCTGGGGGAGAAGCTGGCGCCGGATGGACATATCGATACCGCGCCACCGGGTTCGGTCCGCTACAGACTGATCAACCTACCACTCACCCCGGGGCAGCAATGGTACCAGCCGGCCATACGGCCAGATAAAAGGAATACGGGAAAGAACGCCATCCTGATGCCGGCGGGTATTGGCGAAGTGCTCCCCTTCCGTTACGCAGAGATCGCAGCTGCACCGGGGAAGTATGCCATCGACAGCGTTTCCCGCTGGCTGGTCAGCAACGATTTCGACGATGGCGCCACTGAGTTTACGAGTTCGGATAGCGGGCTAAACGCCATCTGGGAGCTGTGCAAGTATACGGTAAAGGCCACCTCCTTTTCGGGGTACTATGTCGATGGCGACCGGGAACGCATCCCTTACGAAGCGGACGCACTCATTACCCAGCTGTCTCATTATGCCAGCGATGCGGAATATACGATGGCCGAGCGTACCCTTGATTACCTCATGGATCATCCCACCTGGCCTACGGAATGGTCCTTGCAGGATGTGTTGATTGCCTGGAACGACTATTTTTATTCCGGCGACGAGCGGTTGGTCAGGAAGTTATATCCTTCCCTAAAGGCTAAAGTACTCACTGCCCTGGCGAGACCTGATGGCCTGATCAGCACGCGCACGGGCAAGCAGGGGCCGGAATTTTTGAGGTCTATTCATTTTGCTCAATTCGGTCAGGATCTACAACTAAAAGACATCGTTGACTGGCCGCAGCCCGGGGAAACGGATGGTTTTGTGTTCACGGATTACAATGCCGTGGTCAATGCCTTTTATTATGCCGACCTGGAAGTGATGGGCAAGTTGGCCATGGCGCTGGGTCAGTTGTCAGATGCCAATTATTACCGCCGGGAGGCGACCAGGGTAAGGGCGGCATTCCGGCGCGCCTTTATTGATCGCCAAACTGGTTTGGTGCTGGACGGAGAAGGCGCCGGGCATAGTTCCCTCCATGCCAATATGTTTGCACTGGCATTTGGGTTGGTGCCTCTAAAGAAGGTGGGGCCGGTGTTGTCGTTTATCCATTCCCGCGGCCTGGCCTGCAGTGTCTATGGCGGTCAGTTCCTGTTGGATGCCCTTGCCGGGGTTGGGGACCAGGAGTATGCCCTGGAGTTAGTGACTGGTACTGGGAAGCGGAGCTGGAATAACATGCTTAGGGAGGGCGCGACGATGACGATGGAGGCCTGGGGCCAGGCCTACAAACCTAACCAGGACTGGTGTCATGCCTGGGGTACGGCTCCTGCAAACTTTATTGTCAGACAGTTGGCAGGTATCCAGCCGTTGACGCCGGGTTTTGGTGAAGTACAGATCAAACCCCGGCCGGGGTCATTGAGGAGCGTGGCGCTGAAGTGCCAGACGATCCGGGGTACTATCCAGGAGCGCTTCGAAAATACCCCCGACAGGTTTAGCCTTCAACTGACGCTTCCGGGTAACGCTTTAGGCCGCGTGTATCTTCCTTTTCGTTTCGGGAAAGCGGTGATCAAGATGGATGGCCGGGTTCTTAAGGTTGCCTGTAGCGAGGGGTATTACTGCATACCTGCCGTGACTCCCGGTAAACATGATTTCGTGGTGAGCTATTCGTAATCGCTGACGACCTTGATGCGTGTTATTCATCTTTCAAATACCTGGTGGGATTGGACGTATGGGCTTTGAAAATATGCCAGGAGACGCTGATGGCTGTCATCGCGAGCAGGCTGAGAAAGGACAAGATCAGCGGCAGGACGGACACACTAGATTCGGGCGCAATCACGGAAAATAGGAGGCTGGTAAGCCACCAGGATAAAGGAAGTCCGAAGAGTAAAGCGAATCCGATGGCATACAAAAACTCTCTATTGATGAGATAGACGATACTGGTCATTCCTGCCCCCAGCACCTTCCGTACGCTGATCTCTTTCATTTTTTTGCCCAATATCAGGAGCGCCAGGCCAAAGATCCCGGAAATGCAAATGACAACCATGATCACAGAAGCCGCACCAGTGACTTGTGACACCTGCACGAATCCTCTGAAGTAATCGTCGAAGACGAGGTCCTGGTAATGGTATTCGAAGGGCAGGTTGGGGTTAACCTTTTTCCATGCTGCTCCGACGGCCGTGTGCGCATTTGAAAATAGACCGGACGATGTCTTTGCATAGACATACGCTACATCTGCCGGCTTGCAGCCCAGGATCAGTAAAGGGACCACGGGGGTTTTAAAATCCTGGAAATGAAAATCATTGACATCACCCACTACCTGATAATGGTGGTTCTGATAGGTGATGTTTTTACCGACGCCTGTCGTCCAACGCATTTGCTTTAAAAAGGCCTGGTTCACTAAAACGGCATCCGTTTGATCTAACGGAAACTGCGGGTTCAAATCCCTGCCCCTGGTGATGGGGATACCCAGTTGGGTTGCAAATCCGGGTAAGGCGCTTAGGCTCTGCACCGTTTCGTCTTTTCCTTCGGCCTTTATGAGCAGCTGCCGGGTCCATTGCCCGAGCGGCTGGACCGACCCTGTAACCGATCTTACCTTGTTGCTGTTTTGCAACTCCCCTTTAAATGCATCAAAACTTGCTGTCTTGTCCAGTGTTACCACGACATTGTCGGCAGGGTCATATCCCCAGGGCCGCGCTTTTATCTGTTTTGTCTCCCGGACAAAAGCCATAGCGATCGACAGGGTCAAAAAAGTCAGAAAGAACTGGAAGCCCAGCAACGATTTCCGGAATCGGTTCCTGCTTCCCATTTTGCTGTTGCCCTTTAGGATATTTACAGGCTTAAAGGCCGAAATATAAATGGCAGGGTAGGCGGCTCCGCTTAGGGCGGAGATAATGATCAGGATCAGCAATGCTGCCCAGGTGCGGTAATTATTGAAGAGATTTTTTGACAGGTCTATCGGGATAATTTGCCTAAACCAGGGTAGAAAAAAGAATTTGGCCAAAAGCAGTCCTACACCCACCGCTATGGTGCAGAGAATCAAATTTTCAAGTATAAATTGAACAATGATCTGCCTCCTGTTGCTACCCATGACCTTGCGCACGCCGATCTCCTTTAGCCGGGTTGCGGCCGAAGCCATGGCGATATTCATGTAGTTAAAGTAAACCAGCAATAAGGTTGAGATCGCAATAACGAACAGCATGATATAAGCCGCAATATGGGTAGAGTTAAACCGCTGATTTTCTACCTTGTAAGAATGAAAATTCATTGTTTTTAACGGCTGATAGTTGAAGCCTACGATCTTGTCATCTGTATTTGCCGCGTTATACAATTGCAGGAATTTCTTGCTTTGGTTTTTTATCGGATCGAGGGAGGCTTCATCGGTTGCCTCCAGGAATGTGATGGATGAGCTTTGGTTCCAGTCGCCCGGGCGGTCCATACCCAGGGCCATCATTTTGCTGTATGGGACCAGCGCTGAGAAATTCCAGGATGCCTCGTCGGGATCTTTTTCGAAAACGCCCTTGACCGTGCAATTCTCGATGGTTTCCTGGCCATTCTTGTAAAAGCGCACAGCCAGGGTTTTGCCTACGGGGTTCTCTTTGCCAAAGAATGCCGTTGAAAGCTGCTCGGAAAGTACGATGCCGTCCGCGTCGGTGAACTGCTGCTTTTTCCCCCATTTGACCGGGTAGTCGAACATCTGGTAGAAGGCGTCGTCGACGAAGGCAATGTTTTCCCTGAAAACGTTGTCACCCTGCTTGATGATCACGCCGGTATAATTTACCCTTGTACTGTTTTTTATCTGTGGGAATTCTGCCTTCAACATGGGCCCCATCGGGGAGGGGGAATTACCCCATAATTGTTCGCCGCCGTTTTTTTCCGCAACCCTTTCAATGACAAATAGGTGGTCAAGCTTGTGATTGAAGTTGTCGAAATGCATCGAGAAGTCGATGAATTGAAACACCACCAGGCAGCAGCCCACGGCCAGCGCGAGGCCGAGAATATTTATGGCAGACGACAATTTGTTTTTTGTGAGGCTGCGCAAGCCTGACTTGAAGTAGTTCTTTAGCATTGCAGGGGGGGTTGGTTCTTTGTTGGCAGCAGCATTCATACCAGTAATTAGTGATTTGAGCAACAGTGAGTTGTATCGAGGGCGGCTTTTCAACTGTTCGAATACGAACAGCGGATGGGCGATTTTGTACCGCCAGTTATATTACAAAATTTGTACATTTAATTATACAATCACTTTTAAACTCCTTCTGATGAAACAGCTTTTCTCGATTGCGGCAGCCGCGCTCGTGTGTGCCGACATCTTTTCTTTTGGCGCGTGCACTTCCGCGAGTAACGTTCCTGTTGCACAGGCGGTAGATAGCGCCGCGCTGAAAAATCTGGCCGCGAACAATGCCATTGACAAGGCGATCGAGTCGGGCGACGTGTCCAATTTGGGCGATTACATTGCGACTGACGCCGTCGATCATTCGGGTGAGCATGGCGATGTGGTTGGGCTTGACAGTATCAAGGCGGAGCTTGCGCCAATGCATAAACTGGCGGCAAACGATCTGAAGTTCGAGGTTGTAAAGGAGCTGGCTGACAGCGATTATGTATTTGAGTGGTCGCGGCTGACCGGCACCGCTACGACTGCGGAGATGGGCGTACCCGTCGGGAGTAAATTCAGCGTGGTTTCGGTCAATGTTTCCAGGTTTAAGAATGGGAAGGCGGCGGAGCATTGGGAGTTTATGCAGCCGGGTGATCTGATGAAGATGATGGCGGCTCCGGCGACGAAGCCACCGGCAAAGAAAGGGAAGTAACAGGGTTCATCAGTTAATCGCACTCTTATGATAATTAACAAGGGAAGAAGACCATTTTATTGGTCGTTGGGCACATGGATCATTTTGGCGCTATATGCTTATTCCCCGGCTAAACCGTCGCAGAAAAGCCCTTATCAACAAATTCGTATTCCGCTTGGTATGCAAAGTGGTGTTCCTTTCGACAAAGATCACGAAGGGAATTATTCCGTCGAAGGTTTTGAGATAGACAGTAGCGGGAATCTCTATTTCCTGGCTGGTAACAAGGAAACGCTGGCCTGTTTTACCAGGGATCGAAAGAGCGTCTTTAGGAAAATGTATTCGCATCTTGTTGGAGGTGAGATGATCATTGTCGGCGGAAGTTTATTCACTTTCGAAATGGGTAATGAATCGCTGTACACCATTGTCGAATTAAATAAGGCGGACGGCTCGGTGATAAAGGAATATCCGAATGTCAAAAAGGTCCTGGCATCCCGTGGATGTCTTCAGATCGATTCTTATATATTCACGGATTCCATGTTGAAGATCAGGTATATCGACAGTGAAGGGATTGAAAAAACAAAATTTGCCTGTTTCGATCTTCATGGGAGACTATTGCCCGATTGTAAAGCGCCCGGCAGCGCCGCGATCGCAAAGGAAGAGTACTTCGAACATTTAGGGAAAATCGGGGACAATTATGTCCTGGGGAAGTTCATTGAAGAGGGGAAAAAATTCCTTATAAGTTTGAGAGATCCTTCCGATAAGATCCTTTCCGAAGCCAGCATTGAAACCAAATATCTGGCAGACCCGTTGTGCGGCACTCAGGGGTGTATGCCGCCGGATCATCGAAAAGTAAGGAACAATAAATTTTACTGGTTGAACAGAGATCAGAATATGGCGGCAATAACGGTGATCGATCTGGCGACCTTCTTTCGCAAATAAACAATAAAAAAACGGGGAGGTCATATGATCTCCGCACCCATGGAGGCTAAGTGAATGAGCGCTGAACGGCTGACTTCGGCGGCTGTTTGGTTGCCCAAACTGGGGTTTTCGATGGCGCAGGCGCCTGTGGTCCGAGGGTCTATTGTCACGCTCAAACCTCGCATGATGGCCTCTCTGGCTGTCGTGGACAGGCAGCCGTGCGTGTAAAATCCGCTTTGCTTTCCGGTTTTGGGCCCAAGCCATTTACGAGTTCGGCTCCCCAGGTGCCGGGGACGAATGCGGGGGATTTATTCGGTTTGTTAAAGTGTTTTATCCAGGCGATGGGGATGTTTGCCGATCGTGCTTCCACGACCAGGTTTGTTATTGCGGCGATGAACTTTTCGTGGTCGGGAACCGGGCGTTTTCCGGTGGGGGAGAACTCGTTTTGGACGTCGATTAGAATTAGTGCTTTCATGAGTTGATTGTTTATTTTTTCGTTGAGCATTTTCCTTTGCCTTCGCCGAACATTTATTCCTGCGTTGAGTTGGCTATTTCCCAGCCGATCATCGTCAGTTTTCTCGCTTTGCCGAAATGGTAGTTTCCCATGGTTCCGTCCCTTGCAATAATGCGATGACATGGGATCAGATATAAGATAGTATTGGCCGCTACGGCTCCGGCGACTGCCCTGTGGGCTTCGGGTTTTTGGATCATCGTCGCTATCTGTTTGAAGGTTGCCACTGTTCCGAACGGTATTTTTACCAGCGCTTCCCAGACCTTTATCTGAAAGTTGGTTCCTTTTATCAGCAGTTGTAAACTTTCGTTCTTTTCGTTGTTGGCAAAGATCCTTTTTATGAATGTTTGTGTGTATTCGGGCTTGTGGGTGAGGGTCGCCAACTTCCAGTGGGTCGAAAAGCTGCGGTATTCATCCCTGGTCTGCTCTTCGTCGATGAATTTCAATGCGCAGATCCTTTCTTCCGAGACGGCGATAAAGCACATCCCGAAGGGGGTGGCGTGATAGCCATAGAATATTTCCAGTCCGCTGCCCAGGGTCTTGTATTGCTGGGGGGTTACGCCTTCGATTTTTATGAACAGGTCATGCACCCTGGATTGGCTGGTGAGGCCGGCGATCTCCGCGGCTTCGATCATGTTTTCGGTATCGCCGATCTTTGACTTCAGGAAATCGACGGTGAGGTATTGCAGAAATTTCTTTGGGCTGATGCCTACCCAATCGGTGAAGATCCGCTGAAAGTGATATGGGCTCATGAAAACATTCGCGGCGATCGTGTCCAGGTCCGGCTGCTGTTTGAAATTGTCGCATAGATAGGAGATGGCCTTTTCTATGCGGTAATAGTTGATGACTTTTTCGTTAGCCATATTGAGCGTAAAGGTAGGGGGCGGGCGCGTGGTGGGCAATCCAAAAATTGCTATTTGCCTTGGCATTACTATCTAATGGTAATTTTTAGTCTAAATAATCTCAAGAAGAAATTATTTTTGCATCTAAAAATCTGCACCTTATGTATTTCTGTTATGTTGATGAAAGTGGCGATACTGGTATGCATGATGAGAAAACCCCCGATAAATCTGGTTCAAAATACTTTATATTTTCTGCTTTAATCATCGATGCAGACAAATGGAAAGGAGGATTAGATACTATCAAAAGTTTCAGGAGACAACTCGCCGCTCAATCTTACCTAAACTACGATGTCGAATTTCACTGTGCGGAAATGATTGATCCAAGGAAAACCACAGCATATAATCAAATGAGCATTAGTGACAGATGGAATGTGATTCGCCAATTTGCAGATAGAGTTGGAAGTCAAATCTCTTGCTCAATAATTGGCGTCGTATTAAATAAAACCATCAGCAAACTGGATCCGAAGGATTATTTCACAACAGCAATTACAAATCTCTACCTGGCGTATGACGAATTCCTGAAAGAGCAAAAATCATATGGTGTTGTTCTTTTTGATCGCGCCAATGAAAAAATTGCAACAACACATGTTAGAAAGTTAATGGGAACCGGAGCGACCGGTCAAACTGTACCTGGGGTGAGAATTGGTTGGGTGATTGAGGATCCCTTTTATAGAATCTCCGCTGATTCTTTTTTTATCCAGGCCGCGGATATGATCGCTTATACCCTTAAGGAGCAAGAGTTCCCGCTAACTGCGAGAAAGAAGCATAATGCCGATCGTATATTCAAAAATTTGCTGTCGGAGAATTGTTTTAAATCAAGCAATTCAGGTGAAGACAAAATAATCCGTCTTTAAAATAAAAAACCTCGGTTACAAACCGAGGATTTGATCCGGGCCAGCCGAGGCCGTACAGCCTCTTAGGTCTGGAATGATTCAAAGTTAATTAATCTAGATCAAAATGCAAAGGGCCCCAGAATGAATAAAACGTCAACTAATTGTATTTCAGGTAATTATAATTATTGATTCAATAATCCAGGGCTCAAAGTGTGCGACGTCGGAAAAAATGTCAAGTGAGGGTTCGGCCTTTTGTCGGTAGAATTTTCAGCGGATGAGTATGACTGTTCCCTTGTAGACCTGGCGGGCGCCGCTGGCGAGTTTACGGTTAGTCGATCAATTTATACCCTTGCCCGCGGATATTGACGATCTCGACCCGCGGGTCCAGCTGCAAATATTTGCGCAGCCGGGTGATATAGACATCCATGCTGCGTGCATTGAAGACATTGTCATCGCCCCAGATCTTCAACAGCGCGGCACGGCGTTCCAGCAAATTGTTCTTGTGTTGTACTAGCAGCGCCAGTAGGTCTGCTTCCCGTTGCGAAAGGCCGATCGCTTTGCCGGCATGGATCAATTCCAGCCGTTGGTGATCGAACTGAAAGCCGCCGACGTCGATGACCGAAGGCGTTGCTGTTGCGGGATCAGGAGGAGCCGGCGTTCTGCGGCGCAGCTGGCTCCTCAGGCGGTAGATCAACTCCTCCATGCTAAATGGCTTCTTCATGTAGTCATCCGCCCCGGTCTCGAATCCTTTCAGCACGTCGGCGGTCTGCGTTTTGGCCGTGAGGAAGATGATCGGGATGCCTTCGTCGATCTGGCGGATGTCTGCGACAAGGGAAAGGCCGTCCTTTCTGGGCATCATGATGTCCACTACGCAGATATCCGGTCTGGCGCTATGGAAGAGGCTCCAGCCTTCGACGCCATTGGCGGCAATGCTGATGTCAAAACCCAATGGCGTGAGGGTTTCCCGGATGACCATGGCCAACACGGACTCGTCTTCTACCAACAGCACGCGTATATTATCCATGGCGGGGGAATTGAATGGTGAATTCCGATCCTTTGCGGGGCGCGCTTTTTACACTGATCCGGCCGCTGAGTGTTGCCACGAGTTGCTTTACATAGCTCAGTCCGATGCCATAGCCCTTGACTTCATGCAGGTTTCCTGACGGCACCCGGTAGAACTTATCGAAGATAAAAGGGAGATGTTCGCCGGAGATGCCCGGTCCCTGGTCGCGGACCTGCAATTGCCAGCCTTCGGCGTTCTTTTTGAGGCTGACGAGGACGTCGGGCTTGTCATTGGCATATTTCAGCGCGTTATCGATGAGGTTGGACAAGACGGTCTCGATGATATAGCTATCGGTGACGGCTGTCATGGGTTCTTCGGCTTCGGGCTCGAAATTTATTTTGGCTTGCCCTCCGGGGTCGAGCCGTTGGATCACGCTTTTCGCCAGGGCGGTGAGGTCCACTGGTTCGAGTCTGGGTTTGCGGTTGCCCTGCTCATCATTCATGCTTTCCAGCAGGCGGTCGATATTGGTGTCGAGCCTGTCAAGGACGCCGGAATTGATCTCCAGGTAACGGCGGAGTTTTTCGGGATCGGCATCTCCTTTAAAAGTATAGAGCGCCTCGTGCGTCGATTTCAGGATCGCGACCGGCGTACGCAGTTCGTGGGCGATATTGTTGATAAAATCGTTCTTACTGCCGTCTAGTTTTACGAGCCTTCGAATGATATATCCCATGTACAATAGGCTGCCTACCGATAATACAATCAGCAAGGCCGAGACCAGCGCCGGGGCGACCGTTTGTTGGAAAAGATATTTTCGCTTGGCGGGAAAGATCGCTTCGGGCGTGGTTTGGTCTTTTTTTATGACGAGCCTGAAATCGAGATCGATGTTGTTCTTTTTTAGCTCCTTGCGAAAGATCGTGTCCAGTACTGGGAGTTGGATGGGCTTGTTAAAGGCCTGCATCGACAACCGTGCGATCATGCCGCGAACGACGCTCAGGTTGTCGGCCTTCACCTGCAACGATTTTAGCATGACATTGTGCAGGACTTTGCCGATCGTATCGGGCTTCCCGTTACGATCCCGGCCCGGTTGCGTGGAATCTTCGTTGTAGGATTGCATCACCGACAGGTAGGGCTCGTTCTCTTTTAGGGTCATGGGCATGGCGCTGGCCTGTATGGCATAGGCGTCTATGCTTTTCTGTAAGATGACGGCGATCTTGTCGTCGAAATTTTGTTGTTCCGTCCGATAGGAATTGTATACCCAGTAAAGCTGGAACAGGAGTATGCCCGTGACCGTTAGCGCAGCCAGGGTGAACACGAATGTGAGCCGCCGTTTCATCGGTTAAATATACCGCCTTTTCCGGGGACAGACATGCAGTTAACACTAGTTAACAGTAGTTAGGGCAAGGTTAACAGTGGCGCCCGCTGGTCGCCGCTACCTTTATGGCATGAAAAATTTACTATTGATAGCGTGCGTCTTCCTGGCGCTCCAAACGCAGGCGCAGACCGCCATGACAAGAGACGACATGTTCCCCAAGAACGGTGTATACGCGCTTAAAGACGGATCTCCGCTGGCCTATGACAAAATAGACAGCGTCCTGGCGTCCTGGGGCGGCAAGTTCACCGTGACCCATTCCGTTGACGACAAGATCGTGCTTGCGCCAAGCGATCCCGGAGATGAAAAGAAGCTGCTGGATTATATGTCCGGTATGGGCGCGATGGTCGGTGAGCGGGCGAAGGATTTCGAGTTGAAGGACGTTGACGGGCGGGTGCATTCTTTGGCGGCGCTAAGGGGCAAGACCGTCGTGCTCAACTTCTGGTTCACTAACTGCGGCGGCTGCGTGCTGGAAATACCGGAATTGAACAAGCTGCAGCAGCAGTATGCGGACAAGAACGTGGCTTTCCTGGCGCTGGGTCTGGATGATGCCATAAGGACCCGGGCCTTTCTGAAGACCCATGATTTCCGTTATACTTTGCTCACTGAGGCCAAAGACGTGCAGGCTACCTATAACGTGACGATGTGCCCGATCTCCATGGTGATCGACAAGGCCGGGATCATCCGATTTGTGCAGGTCGGGGGGCAAAATATTGCGGAGGCGCTTGGTGGGGCGATCGCTGCGGCGGGTAAGGAATAGGTGTCCGGATCTTTCTGACGGGGGAGTGCCGTGGAAGGTGCCGTCCCAGGCGTGGGATCTGTCGCCGGGGGCTATTTGGTCAAAGTGCGGGAGGGCGAAAGAAATGTTAAGAAAAAGATCGAACCAATGAGGTTTCTTGCGTGTACCGGTATTAAACAAGTAAACTTCGATAGTTATGTATACGGTACAAGTCGAACAGAAGAGTTTTGAGATGCCGCCCCGGGAGGGGTTTAGCGTCGCGCATTTTCTTACCGTCGCCGACATCGACCGGTCGGCTAACTGGTACGCCAAGGTTTTTGGCGGTCGCATTTTGAGCGGCGGCGACAGCAGCGGCGCACCCGCGTATGTTCAGTTCGCGAATACCTGGCTCCTCGTCAACGGCGGAGGCGGGCCCACGCCGGACAAGCCGACGGTAACGCTGAGCGTCCCCGACCCCAACAAGATCAACGGGTTTATGAATATCCGTGTTGCGGATATTCAGGCGTGTTACGAATTATGGAAAAGCCGGGGAGCCGAGTTCATTACCCCGCCGATCCCGAAGTATGGCGAGATCCGCTGCTACATCCGCGATCCGGACGGTTATATTATCGAGGTGGGACAGAGTACGGACCTTACTTACGGTTAGTGATTTGCCCTGGCCAGGAGTATTTTTTTTGTTTGGTCTATTTTACATACATTTAAGGAATTAATCGATTTTTATGAAAGGAACGCACCTTGGCGAATTTGAAGAGTTGGTGCTGCTCACCGTCGCCTCGCTGGTGAACAAGGCCTATAGCGTGGCGATCTGCGATGAACTTTCCAAACACGCGGATCGCACGGTCCGATTGGGCGTCGTACACGCGGTATTAAACCGTCTCGAAGAAAAGGGTCTTGTAAAAAGCGAACTCGGCGAGGCCACTGCGACCCGCGGCGGCAAGCGAAAACGATTTTATTTTCTAACCGGTGCGGGCAAGGCGTCGATGGTACGCGCGAAGGAGATCCGCGACCAGTTATGGCAGAAGATCCCTGGCCTGTATCTAAAGCGCATCTGATGCATACAAAGAAAACGGCTCACCCGCCCCATTGGGCAATGCGGCTTCTTGCTTCGTATTGCCGGCCCGAATTATTGGAAGATCTGCAAGGAGACCTGAACGAGTTCTTCGAGCGGAATGTCGCGAGCCGCGGAAAGTTTATTGCCCGGCTGATCTATGTTATTGATGTCCTGAAGTTCCTCCGATCGTACACTGTCCGTAGGCCAGCTTTCGCCAACCCCCTAAAAAATACCTTTATGCTTGGTAGTTATATCAAGACATCGGGGCGTGGGATCAGTCGAAATAAACTGTTCTCCGCCATCAACATCGTCGGTCTGGCCGTCAGTATGTCGGTGGGTCTGCTGGTGATCGCCGTTGTTTCGGATCTGAGGTCCTATGATAGCGGGTTGGCGAATAGGGAGAGGATATATCGGGTGGTGTCGACGTTAGCCCCGGCGGGTGAGGAACCCATGAAGCTGGCCACCACTTCCTGGAAGGCCGGCAGGCTGATCCGGCAGGCGGTCCCCGGTGTCGAGGCGATGACTATCCTGCGCAGGGATTTTAGCGGCGATGCCAGGATCGACGGGAACATCGTGCCGATGAGCGGCTTATATGCCAACGAGGGTTTTTTTGATGTCTTTAGCTTTCCGCTGGCAAGCGGGTCGGCCGGCACTGCGTTGAAACAACCGTACTCGGTGGTGTTGACTCAATCCGCCGCAACGAAACTTTTTGGGCATACCGACCCGATGGGGAAGGTGTTGAAATTTGACACGATCAATTATACCGTGACCGGCGTACTGGCGGATCTCCCAAGGCTTTCGCACATACAATTCGAGATGCTGGTGTCTCTATCGTCCATCGATCTGCGGCAATCGACGGCCGATGGCCAATATATGGACTGGACAAATGTTTTCTCCACCTACGCCTATGTGTTGCTTTCGCCCAATACCGATCCGGCCAGGTTTTCGGCGGCGTTAAACAGGATCAACGAGCGGGAAAATGCCGCCGTTCCCCATCGCAAGGTCTTCCTTTCGGCACAACCGTTGAACGACATTCCCATTGGCACACCGATGCGGAACGAGATCGGCATGGTTATGCCTACGGTGGTGCTTTACACGTTGGCCGGGCTGGCGCTTATCATTATCCTCTCTGCGAGTTTTAACTATACCAATCTTAGCATCGCGCGCTCCCTTAAACGTTCCCGCGAGGTGGGGATCCGGAAGGTGATCGGCGCGCAACGCGGACAGGTGATCGGTCAGTTTATGGCAGAATCGGTAATCCTCGCGCTGCTTTCCGGGTGTTTCGCTTTTTGTATCTTTTGGTTGTTGCGCGGGCAGTTCTTTTCGATCGACCAGCGATTACAAAGCATATTTTCGCTCGAACTGAGCCCTCGCCTGGTCATTGCCTTCGTTGTATTTGCCGTTGGCGTCGGCCTGGTCGCAGGGTTTTTGCCCGCGCTTTTTTATTCAAAAATAAAGGCGGTGCAGGTGTTGAAAGATGCGGCTTCGATAAAGGTCTTCGGGCATCTTAGTTTTCGAAAGGCATTGGTCGTCATACAGTATACTTTTTCGCTCATCTTTATCACCGCTGCCATTATCGGCTATCATCAGTATAAAAGTTTTTTGCGTTTCGATCTTGGTTTTACCACCACCAATGTTTTGAACATCGATTTGCAGGGTAATAAAAGTGATGTCTTCGTGAGGGAGCTGGCTACGATTCCGGCTGTAAAAATGGTCTCGAGATCGGTGCTCGTCAGCAGTCTTGGATCCACTTTTGGGAGCAGCGTAAAATATCATGATCCGACGGATTCATCGGGGGTTGATCTGAACGATATTGATGAGAACTATTTGCCACTACATCAGTATACATTTTTGGCGGGACGAAATTTTACGCGGCGGTCGAAGGATGCGGCTGCAACCGAGGCGATCGTTAATGAGCGGCTGGTCAAGCGGTTTGACATTGGCCATGGTGTCCCGGAGCGGGCGATCGGTGAGGCGGTCGTCATTGACGGAAAGAAGCTGACGATCGTGGGCGTTTTGAAGGATTTTCATTATGGCACCGTGGAAAGCGAGATCGGTCCGACGGCATTGCGGTACTCGGCTGAACCCGGTGGTTATGTGAATGTAAAAGTCGGTTCGGAGAATTTGACGGGCACGATGACGGCTATTGAAACGTTGTGGAAGCAAATCGACAAGGTGCATCCGCTCAATGCGAAATTCTATGATGACCAGATCGAACATGCCTACCGGCAGTTTGCCATCATGTCGCAGGTGATCGGATTTTTTGCCTTGCTGGCTATTTGTATCGCATCGCTGGGTCTTTTTGGCATGGTCATCTATACGATGCAAAAACGGATAAAAGAGGTAAGCATCCGGAAGGTGCTTGGCGCGGGCGAAGGCGTGCTGGTATATCTGCTCAGCAAAGGGTTTTTGTTGCTGCTGCTTATTTCGGCGGGCATCGCGCTGCCGGTGACCTGGCTGCTCTTTGAAAAACTGGTGTTGGCGAGGGTTGCTTATCATCGGCCGATCCAGATCGGGGAGCTGTTTTCGGGGCTTTTTATTGTCGGGGGGATTGCCATTGTCATGATCGGCGTGATGACGCTGAAAATTGTCCGGGCGAATCCGGCGAGGGTGTTGAAGAATGAATAACTTTTTACGGCCGGGGTCAACGTCACTCCACCTTCAGGCTTTTCACCGGGTTGGCGGTGGCGGCGCGGATGGCCTGGAAGCTGACCGTCAGCAGGGCAATGACCATCGCCGTGACGCCGGCCAGCATGAAGATCCACCAGGGCATCGACGTACGATAAGCGAAGCCCTGCAGCCACTCATGCATGCCCCAGCCCGCGAGCGGGGCGGCGATGATGGTGGAAAGCCCCACGAGGAGGATGAATTCCCGCGACAACAACGACACCAGGTGAGGGACGTCGGCACCCAGCACTTTGCGGATGCTGATCTCGCGTGTCCGTTGGTTGGCGGTGAACGCCGCAAGACCAAAAAGGCCCATGCAAGAGATGAAGATGGCGATGCCCGTGGCGATGTTCATGATCTGCGATGTCTGCCGTTCCTGTGTATACAGCTGTTCCAGCGACTCGTCAAAGAATTGGGACTGGAACGGGGTTCCCGGATAGATTTTTTTAAAAACCGATCCCATATTTGAGATCAGTGTACTCAGCTTGCTGGCGGAGACGCCGGCGCTGGACAATTTTACGCTCAGTTGGGACGCGGAACCGGTTTGCGTCGAGAAGAAAAAGGGTCGGATCTTCTCATGCATATTATCCGAATGAAAGTCCTTCACTACACCGATGACCGGGCCCGATTGCATGCCAAGGCCGCTGGTTACCTGCTGACCGACGATATCGGCCGGCCGGTTGAAACCCAGTGCCCTTGCCGCTGATTCATTCAGGATGTATGCCCGGTAGGCGGTTTGCGCAGGGGCGGACCCTCTAGCGGGAAGCTGCCTCCGCGCCGTATCCGAAAGTTGGAAATTCCTGCCGGCGACGAGTGTCATCCCATATAAGGATAGATACCCGGTGTCTATCTCATCACCCCCGGGTTGGATCTTCACGTCCGTGGCACCCTTATATTCCAGCAACGTGCCGAACATCATATGGCTCGTCGACTGTGGGCTGGCCGTATTGAGGCTCACCTGCTGAACACCCGCGAGATGGCGGACCTCGGCGGCGAGGACATCTTTGCGGTTTTGTGGCTGGTCTCTGGGGAGATCGATCGTGACGATCGCGTCCTTATTAAAGCCAAGGTCGGTATTGAGCATGTAATGGATCTGCCTGCCCACCATCATCGTGCCGATGATAAAGAGCAGACTGACCGTGAATTGAAAGACGATCAGGCCCTTGCGGAGATAACTTTTTGCATTCAGCTGCCGGACGCCCTGTCCCTTCAGGCTGATCACTGGTTGGAAAGATGAGAGTGCTTGCCCCGGATACCAGCCGGCGAGCAGACAAGTGATCAGGCTCGTAGCCATTATGAAGAGCCAGGTCTTCGGGTCGGCTATGTGTAACCTGACTGCTTCGGGAATAAAGCCATGGAGGGCTTTTATGACGGGATTTGCGAGCAGGATCGCGAGCGCCATGGCGGCGAGGACGATGATACCGGTTTCGATGAGGAATTGCCGGATAAGGGCGCCACGGCTGCTGCCCATTACTTTCCGGATGCCTACTTCTTTTGCGCGTAATATGGACTGGGCCGTGGACAGGTTGATGAAGTTGATAGCGGCAATCACCAGGATGAAGAGGGCGATGCCGGTTAGTGCGTACAGTGTCGGTTTATGCGCCCGGCGGCCGTAAGTGTCACTGTAGGCGGAATTGAAATGGATGTCCGAAAGCGGCTGGAGCGACTGGGTGATCTTCCAACCGGGAGGAGGTTGACCGTGGGGTTTAAAGAAGGCGGCAATCTGCTGTTCCGCCTGCGCGACTGTCCTACCGGGAGCCAGTTTAACATAGACATTGGTATTGCCGCCTGCCATGTTCATATTTTGTACGGAGGTTTTGAGAAAGCTGTTTTCGAGGCTACTATAGGAGATGAGGTCTTTGAAGCCAAAGTCCGTATGCTGGTCCCAGTCTTTGACGATGCCCGTGACGGAAACCGTCAGCGAATCTTCGTAGATGAGTGAATGGCCGATCCATTCTTCGGGCGTTCCGCCCTGGAAATAGTGTTTCGCCTCCGATTCGGTGAGCACCACGGAGAAAGGTTTCCGGAGGGCCGTCGCGGGATTGCCCGCCAGCCACTGATAATGAAAGATCTTCAGGTAGTCGGTGTCCGCAAAGGTGATGTGATACGGTTCGTCGCTGCTGATCCCGCGTATGACCCGGGCCGGTTTGCCCGCTATCGGGACCAGCACACGGGTGTCGTCGGTATAAAGGGTGGTAACGGCGCTGAAGGCGGTAGTTGCCCGCCGCAGGGCGGCGCCGGCGGGTGCTGCCATCATCGCATTTTCGTCTTGCATACCGGGGGCGCGGATCGAAGTCACCACCCGATAGATCTTGTTTGCATCAGCGTGGAATCTGTCGTAGCTGAATTCGTAGGTCACATACAGGTAGATGACCACGCAGGACAGGATGCCGAATGTGAGGCCGAGGAGGTTGATGGTTGTCGTTAATTTATGCCGGCCGAGGCGGCGGAGGGCGAAGAGCAGTTGTTTTTTTATCATGTGTAGAAGGATATATGCCTTTTTTCTGCCAAAAAGGGGCCGATTTTAAAAACCGCTGATAATCTATTGGTTGCCGGTCGTGCGCGCAGGTCGGACTGTTCTTTTTTGATACAGTTGGTGTCCGGATCCTATTTGGCCCATTCGTTGTTGCTGCGGTCGATGTCGGGTAGGACCTGGCCGGGGTCGAGTGTGATTTTTGTGAGTTTTGTGGTCGAGGGGTATTTGAATGTCCAGGTGCCGGTGCGGTACCAGATGTTGACGGGCAATTGGAGGGTGTCGGTCTTGCCGTTGCTTTGCGTAACGGCGGCGATCACGGGCATGATCATTTTGCCCTTGTTTTCGATGGTGATGAGGGCGCCTTTCGTGGGGTCGCCGTCGACGTATGTTACGGCTGTGATTGCCTGGTCGAGTTTCCAGGTGGTGAAAAACCATTCTTTCCAGAACCAATTCAGGTCTTCGCCGGCTGCATTGTTTATACAATGGAAGAAATCATAGGGCGTGGGATGTTTGAACGCCCATGCTTCCGTGTATTTTCGGAAGGCGTAGTCAAAGCGTTCCTTGCCCACTATGACTGTACGGAGCAAGTTGAGGCCATACGCCGTCTTGCCATAGAACTGGTAATGCTGCTCTTCCGTCATCGCGTCCGACGGCGTCATCAGCGGGTCCTTGTATTGCATAAACTGCGTATAGTCGCGGGAGGCGAAAAAGGTTTTGTCAGAGTAGGCCGTGGCATTTACGTACTCGCCGTTGTTGAAGCCGTCGGTGGCTATATAGTTGATGTAAGTGTTAAAGCCTTCGTCCTGCCACATGTATCTTCTTTCATTGCTGCCTACGATCATCGGGTACCAGTTGTGGCCTATTTCGTGCGCGATCAGGAACCAGAGGCGGGCCTTTGTCTCGGTGTAGGTGTTGAAGATGAGGCCGGGATATTCCATGCCGGGGGTGATGCCCGCGCTGCTGATGGCCACGTTCCAGGGGTATTCGAAAAAGTTTTTTGAGTAGATCTCGATGCTGGCCTTTAGATATTCCGTGGATCTTGTCCAGGCTGTGTCGCCGCTGCTTTCTACCGGATAGCAGGACATGGCCAGCGCTTTCCGGCCAGACGGCAGGTTTATTTTGGCCGCATCCCAGATCATGGCCTTGCCGGCGGCCCAGGCCACATCGCGGGTATGTTTCATGGAAAAATGCCAGGTTAGATTGCTTTTTCCGGCCGGCCGGGTGGCTGGTTTGCCGGCTTCTTCGGCGCTTATGATGGGGAGGGTTTTGTCGCTGGTGGCGGCTTTGGTGAGGCGCTTTATTTCGGTTGGCGTTAGTACGTCGGCCGGGTTTTGGAGGTCGCCGGAGCCGTAGACGATCATCTCATTTGGTGCCGTTACGTAGTAGTCATAGTCGCCGTAGTCGCAGTAGAATTCGCCCAGGCCCATATAGGGGAGCGTGTTCCATCCTTCGACCTCATCGTAGACGCACATGCGCGGATACCACTGGCCGATTTGATAGACGACGCCGTTTTTGGTGTATTGGCGGCCGAAGCGACCGGCTCCATCGAGAGGGATATTGAAATGGAAATGCAGCTTGATGTCGACCCTGCCGCCTTTGGGTGGGACTGGTTTGTCGAGTCTTAGCTGCATTCTTGTGTCTTCGATGATGGGGGTGGTGCGATAGGTGGTTTGGTTTTGGGTTACGCTGATGTTTGTTATGGTGTAGCCGCCTTTGGAGGTGTCGCCCAGGATCTCGAAGTAATCACCGGGATATTTGGTGGCCGCGACGGCTCTGCTTGATGGCTTGAAGATGTTCTGGTCGAGCTGCAGCCATAGATAGTCCAGCGGATCGGGGCTGTTGTTGGTGTAGGAGATCGTCACATCGCCGGTGACGGAGGTGTCCTGTTCGTTAAAGGTTGCGTGGATGAGGTAGGTGGCGGTGTTCTGCCAGTAGTCGGGTCCGGGGATGCCTTTTGCGGAGCGGAATCGGTTTCCCGCTGGTAGGTTGAAGGTTGGCGTGAAGAGATCGTGGGGGTTGTAGTTGGTGTCGGCGGGGTGTTGCGCTTGGAGGGTGGTGGTGGCGGTCAGGGTTAAGATGGCCAGTAGATATTTTCTCATGTATGAACAGTTTTTGTTCGTTATCGGACATTTGAAGATAATAAAAATATCATAACTGTGTGATTTGCAAAATCATCGGAACCTCGCCGGAAATAGCCATTCCGCTGGCGGGCGCGTTAAAGAACGACATTCCGGAGATCGGCCGGGTGGCCCTGGCGTTCGGCCCCGACAATTATAGCCCGTGGAGTAAGAAGGTAAGCGCCGTAATAAAGGATCTGCCTCCCAA
>Ga0302309_10001528_pt1 | contig 20929 bp, 18 predicted proteins | sample III_Palsa_N1_1_FD_200453 | JGI IMG/M metagenome (GOLD analysis project Ga0302309, IMG submission 200453) | Peat permafrost microbial communities from Stordalen Mire near Abisko, Sweden - III_Palsa_N1_1 | ecosystem: Environmental > Terrestrial > Soil > Palsa > Peat permafrost | place: Sweden... | reverse complement strand
ACCTTAAGGTCCTGACGGACTTGCAGGCCGCTGACGGTGAGCCGGTGGACCTGGTGATCTGCGAGCAGCAGCCGGGCCGCGCGGGCAAAAAGCAGTACACCCTGACCTACATCATCGAGACCTGCTATGACATGCACTTTGCCGAGCACCCCCAGAGCAGCCACAAACCCCAGATCCTCGCGCAGACAGGGGCCGGGAAACTGAATGTCGCCTCCCGGAGGGCCGGGGGCAACCTGGTGCTGGACCCGCACGCCTACCCGGACGTCACGGGTCTCACGAGGGCCCAGATCTACGACGTCAACAAGGAGTACGCCCTGGAGGTGGGCGACTGGTTTGTCTGCAACTTGAGTGACGAGAACATCGGGCCTGGGGTCGCCGAGTACATGGCGGAAACCCACCGCTACGACATGGCCGACGCCCTCCTGCACGCGGCCTACTACTGCCTCAAACGCAGCCCCCTGCCACCCCTCTCCATGTCATGGCCTCCATGGTCCAGGTGCCATCTTCCTCCTCATCCACGTCATCATCACCGTCCTCCTCCGCGAAGAGGAAGGCTGCTGACACAGAAGCAGACTTCGGGGAGGACGGTGACCAGCCCGTGAAGAAGAAATCCAGGTCGACTGCCACGAAGACAGCAACAATGGCCCCGTCAAAGCCGGCCAAGACGAAAGAAGGCAAGGGGAAGAGCAAGGGGAAGGGCAAGGAGAACGGGCGGGAAACCGGGCTGGACGACAATTTGTTCTTTGGGTATCCGGTTGGCGAGGATGGCGTTGTCGACCTCACCCAACCTGCAACTGCGGACAAACAAAAGAGCAGATGATCGATTTTCTGAGGACCTTTATTGCTCGAGATTCCGACGGAGATAATAGAGGATCTTATGATTCAAATTGGAGGAAGGGAGGTCAGGGGAGTCTTTCCCTCAATTGGGCCCTGGCGCGCATGTCGTCCAGCGCCGAAGGATCGCGGTCTCCGCACAGGTAGAGACAGCCAACAACAAGCAGCAGGAGCGCGATAAGGCCGCTGACAGACCAGAAAAGCGCGGCAACGGACACCGCGCCGAGATAAACCGCGCGATCACAGTTCTCGTAGGCACTCCCAGGGCCGGTCGAAGCAAGGAGAAAGGTGCCGTAGACGGTCCAGCAAAGCTCAAAGCCGAGCAGTAAGCCGCAGACGACATCGTGAAAGGTGGAGGTATCGGCACGCCTCCTGAGCCGGACTCGACGGCCGTCTTCCCCGTCCCTGACAGTGAGACGCGTGGTCAGGAGGCCCAGGGCAAGGAGCAGGCAGCCACCTACAATCGCGTAGACAGGGATCCTCTGCTCGTCGCAGTGCAGGTGCTCGGTGAAGAATAGGCTGCCGGTGATAACCCCCACCAGACCAATGGCAAACTGCGAGAGAACAGCCGCCAGCATAAACAACAACAAAAGGCATCCAGCGCAGGCATCACACGATCCCATTTTCTTCCACTTGAAGATGAACGCGAGAACAAAAGAGCGAAGGGAGAGAGGGAGAGAGAGAGGAAGGGGAGAGGGGGAGAGAGAGAAAGGGGAGAGGGGCTTTTAGAAGCAGGTTCTCTCTGATATCATTCGCGGCACCGGATGCTGTTTTCTGTCACCGCCTTTATCGAAAAATGCTGCTGATCATCTTTGTCCCGATGACATTTTGTGGTGAGTTTGCTGTTGACTTCGTCGCCGACGATTAACTATCTGATGGAATGGTGACGACCATCCAACGCTCGACAAACGCAGCCCGAAGATTTGTGGAGGTCACGGCCTAATAATATGAGCATCAACCAAGAGGGCCGGGTGCCCATAATCGTGACGTCGGCCACGAAGGACGGAGAAGACAGTCTGGCCAGGGTCGGCTCGGGGATGGGCTGGCTCCTTATGTACCAGCCGCCTCGCGCTTCGACGCCCGGCATGTTATCCATCCTGACCCCAGGAGGCAGACTCCTCACCGAATTCCCAGTAAACACGCTGCGCAAGTCGGGCGCACAGGCGTTCCATTTCGGGCCTATCCTCGATGATTCCGATCATCTAGGAGAAGGGCAGTTCGTCATTGAGAATCCAAGCGCCGCAGCCGCTCTCGACACCCTCGTTGCCCAAGGGCCCCCTGCTCCTGGTCCTGAGTTTTACGACGGGCAGGTGCGGGCAGCGAAGCCCAGAGTCACCTTACCGATCGATCTCCGGGCTTGGACTTTGAACGGAGATGTCATGCCAAGGCCTATCGTCGGCAATTGGAGTGTGATGATCTATCCGGAGGATCCCAGTTATGGGGGCGGTGGGATCTGGTTCGACTTCTTGCAGAACGGCGTGGTGAGGCACACGGTGACGAACATCACCGTAAACCGTCGTGGGAATCTTATCGCCGCTGGCGACCCGGCCAGATCGGTCTACCTGTTCCAGGTTTCCAGTCCCGCGGTGGCCGAGGCACTGCTGGCGGGAGACAGAGACACTGATCCCTACGAGTACGTCCGCAGGCTGCAGCGAGCCCAGCAGCAGGTGATGCCAGGCCAGAGACTTCTCACCGCCCCGCTGGCACCCCAGTCTCGGCCAGATTCGTCCCCGGTTGTCACCAAGATGCCAAATTCACCCTCGGGGCAGCGCAAGCCACGAGAGACTGTTCAGGCCCAGTATGACCGCCTGTGCTCTGAGGTCGCAGCGCGCCTTCACGATGAGTCGAGTGTGGGTGAGTTGCGTGACTGGGCAAAGGGACTCCGCATTAGTCCCTTACCGAGGAATAAGGCAGGTCTTTGTATCGAGGTGGGCCGTGCACTAGTTGCTCAGCAAATGCAAGAACAGTAAGACCATCGCCGAACAACTGTCTCCTAGCCTCCATCAGTTGTTATTCTGTGCTTCTTTGTGGTACAGTTCCTCCGAACAATCACATTTTCAAGACATTCCCAATCGGCCAAGTTCGTCGCCGTTTTTCACTTCAGAAATCCTGTCGCTTCGGACGCCTTGCATAACCCCGGAGATGAGGTGGAGTTGAACTTAAAAACGCCTGCATCAGAAGCCCTGGCCGCGCTCCCACTGCTGGGGAGGGGCTGCGCGGTTGCGGGCGAAGCCGTTGTCCCTCAACTGCTGGTAGGGGTAGCCGGGCTGCAGGGGCAGGCCAGCCTGGAAGCCCCTGTTTGGGAAGCGCTCCCACTGCTCGCTGATCTGGCCGTTGCCATAGCCGAACAGCGCGCGCGAATTGGCGGCGCCCATCATCCCCGCGGCCCCAAGGGGGCGGCCAAAGTCGTCAACCTGGCCCAAGTTTGGGGTGGGCACGCCGCTCGCTTGCATGTTCTTCTTCTGTCCGTACATGGTCTCTGATTCTTTCCTTCGGGGGTGGGTGCGTGATATTTTATGTTGGGGGGATACTAGAAGATGATTACCCATCGCGAGGCTGAAAAAGCACTGCCTGGCCTATTCCTCGTGAACGGTCTCCTCTGGCACCCCTTGCAACCCTTGCACTTCGGGCGCCTCCACCTCCTGCGACGTTAGATTCGCCTCAGCCGCCATCACCGCTGATTCAGCGATGAAATCCCCAGCAGTTGTCGACGATTGCGGACTGACTTCAACCCTTCCAGTGATTCCGGTGATTCCAGACTCGCTATCCTGGACGTTGTGACAAGCTTGGATATCCTGCCTGTCCGACGCCTGCGTTGCGATCACTGCCTGCTGCACGGGGGGTACCGCAGCGTTGGGCGTCTGTGATGGGAATTCGGGATTGCCGCCATCTCCTGCTTCGTGAGATGCAAGGGGGAGCTTTGGGGGGATGATCCACTGGCCAGGTTCGATGGTGTCGCCGAATTTCTGATCTCGCTTTGTTCGGAGGACAGGAAGCGCGTGTTGCGAGACCATCACGCTGGCAGGGGCCGGGGCCCAGGAGTACTCCAGGCGGCCTTGCTCCGTGAGCACCGTCGTGCCGATCATGCACGCCACGTCACCGGGCTGCTGCGGTCTGGGAACCGTGCCGATGATCTCATAGAAAGTCGGCTTGCCGGAGGTGGGAGGCTTCTCAGCAATGACCGCATCCTTCTCCCTGCTGAGCGCGTCCATGATCTTGTCCTTGCACCGCTTCCTGTAGGCCCACCACCACTCCACCAGGATGTAGACCAGGTACAGCGCCAGCGCCACGAACAGGAAGCTCAGCATCATGGTCCGCCTCGACTTCTGGACCCGCGCGGCGCCATCCTCCCCCTCCTTCACCGAAGGCCACTTGCCCAACTTGTCTGACTTGTCGGATTTGTCCCAGCCTTCACAGGCCATGAGATCTCCCGCATCATCACCCCTCCTGGATTTCGCCAAGGATGATGACGATGACAACACCGACGACGAGGAAGATAGTGTTGGGAGATCGGCGCGGCGCCTCACCATGATCCTCTCCGGGTACGCTTCTGCGTCTCTGACAGCCGCCTCTCTCTGTTGCTGCTGCTGCTGCTGCGATTGTGCTTGCCGGGCTGGATTTTGGCGTCTCTGGCCGTGGGAGGGGCCCCGCGACCTGGCATTCAGCGAAGTGACCCTCACGTACTCCATTCTGTTCCACTGGGATGATGAGTCGGCGGAGAAGGCAAGCACTTAACCGTTACCAGGCACTAATTTTTTTGAGCGCCAGACGGTGCTGCTTATTACTTGGGTGAAGCAGCGGCGGGATCTTGGGTAAAGGGTGGAATGACGGTGGGAGGGTGGCGAGTTGATGGTGCGCGGGCATCAGTCGAGCGAACCCCAAAATATTGAACTGAAAGTTACTAAAACACCTCATCTTGCCAACTGCCCCCTTTTGATTTCCCCCTGTTTCAACACCCTCGAGAGAGTCTTTGCGCGCTAAAATGGGTTGCGGTGGTTCCGGATTCGGTGACAACGGAGGCTGCGGTTGTGGCCCCAGCGAGGGATCCTTCGACGTGCCCTCATCTGCGTGCTGTTGTGAAAAGAGATACTGGATCAAGCCCAAATTCGAAAGTCGCTGCTGCCCATGCCTGTCCTCATGCTGCCTGAGGAGGCCTCGCAACTGCCCCAGGCCCCTGGAGCCCCAGTTCTTTGTCTGCGACGGACACTGGAGTAAGTTTTCATTAAATTCTGATTTTTTGCTGCAAAACTGTTGCTGAACATTGCTCTTGCTTCCGCTTCCTCCCTGTGCACCCGTAGCGTTCTGCCGCGGCTGCCCCGTGTTTACATACCGTAAGATCGGGAAATGCCCGCAAGATTGCTGCAGGTAGGCTCTTTATTCAACCAAAAGAAGTGGAGGAGGTGGAGTTGAATTCAATACCAAACTTAAAAACCCCAATTACTGCTCCTGCATAGGTGTCGCCCTGAACCTCGCAATCCCTGCGAGCCTGACTGCGAGTGCAAGTGTGAGGAGCGCAGGCCCGCTTGCGGATGTGAGGAGAAGAAGGCCGATTGTGGTTGCGGCTGCGGTGGCAGGTAGTGACCTTGGAGATCCTCGCCGAAATTTTTGTTGTTGACGTTTATTGATTTCCCCGAGTGCACGAGTGGTAGATCAGAAGCAAACAATAAAAAACTTCACTCATAATGGACATCGCGCCAGAGTTTGTGTTTCTTGGCGAGAGTAATAACCGTGGCCCGAGTCTCTCTGATAACCCGCGGGGAAAGGTTTCCGACGTCCGGCATGAATGCATTCTCCTCGCCGACAATGAAACCAGCAAAGCGCCTCGCATAGGTGGCGGTCGGGATATCAGGGAAAGATCCAAAAAAACGCTGCTTCTGGAGTGGGATGGGCCGAAAAAGAACAGGATAACCCTTCCTGACCTCCGAGTAATTCTGAATCCCAGCCACACCGCTCATATTGGTAATTTTGAGATGAATCCCGGCGGCATCACTAGCGTTCCGCTCGCCATGCTCCAGGCGACAGATGACATCCACCTCGATTTCGGCGCGCCTTGGTCCGCTGATCAACATCAAGGCAAGTTGAAGAGAGATCATGTCAGGCGAGAAGAAAGACGAGTCCCTGCGTAGGGCTGCCAGGCGATAAGCATACGCCGCTTCGGCTTCCGACTTGTATTCCCCCAAACTAACAGTCTTGTCCAACTCCAGGATACGGATTGAAGAGTGGAATTCGCCAACGACAAGAATGCAGACACCCATAAAGAAAGAGGTACGACCAAGTGTCTTCTGCATGTTCAACAAATTCTCACGGTTCGAGGCGGCGCGCAGACTCGCCTTGCGATTGTCAAGCAGATCGTGATGATGATGATCGACAAAATGATGATCTTCGATCAATCCGAAATATTGCATCACGAAACGACTAAGAAGAATTCGCTCACCCTCAACCCAGATATAAACATAATCACTTTCCAGTGTGCAACGATGGACTTCCAGAAAAGGGGCAATTTCAGCATCCACCCGTGTGAAAAGGCCAGTACCTTGCGCGCCTGTTAGGGGAACTAGAATACCTGGATCAGGAGGTTCAACAAGCTTCATTCGCTTCCAGCCGCAGGTCACACACCCTTGGAATCCCTCCACATCGTGAATTAAAAGAATATCATTATCATGTACACAAACGAGTTGACGAAGAAATTGCGAATGAAGGTTCATCTTCAATGCGTGTAACCACACTCAAAATGAAAGGAGGAGTGAAATCAGCACAGATACTTCACACAATATTCCACAACGATCTGATATCGCAGGTTGATCAAAAAACAATCTTATGTTGCCCCAGATCGACACCACGATATCCCGCCTCTTGCAAGATACGAGTCGCAGGTAATTCCTGCCTGATGCACACCCGGTGGGCGGTGATCTCCTCAAAGTCCTTGTCGGCCTTGCGGCAGGCCTTGATGCCCGCACGGCACTCGGAGACGATATCGGCCAGTTTGTCTGATGAGATGGTGATGAGGTGTCGCTCGAGGGCCTTGGCCCAGCGGCCGCAGTCGCCGACCACGCTGGCGGACATCAGCAGGGCGTTGCAGCGGGAGAAGATGGTATCCATGATGGTCAGGACCTCGGCCAGGGCCTGCGGGGACGCCGGCGTCCAGAACCCCGGGTTGGCCACATACACAGTCACGCCCCTCATCTCCCCGAGCCTCTCCACCGAAATGCCACCAAATAAAGATGACGACGAAGAAGATGATGACAAAGAAGATGATGACAAAGAAGACGATGAAAATGATGAAAACAAAGATGATGAAGATGATGAATGGGGTGAGGATGCTTCGCGCCAGTGGTGGCCGGTGGCTGGGAAGACGCAGGCGCGACCGCGGTGGAGGAGGTCGTGGAGGGGCCAGGTGGAGGCGGAGAGCTCAAACGTGGTGGGGCGGGGCTGGACCTTGGGGTGATGGAAGTCGAACTGGAGGGAGAGGTGGGGCGGGGTGAGCGGCGGCGCCAAAAAGTCCGGCATCCAAGGCTCACCCATCTCCGGCTCCACTTCATCCTCCACCCCCAACCCCACATTCACATCCATCTTCAACTTCTTGCTTTTGCCCTTCTTCAAAGCGGCAGAATCAGAAAGTTCACCTAGCTTCGGTGGGTTGGGTAACTTGGGTGGCTTGGGTGGCTTGAGTGGCTTGCGGACTGTGAAGTGGCGGTTGAAGACGGGGATGTGGCGCATGTAGGCTAGGAGGGTGACGATGTTGACCTCGGAGCTCGCGAAGCCCGAGAAGTAGGGGAGGCCGACTTCCCGCAAATACGCCTCGATCCTGGAGGGGGAAAAGCGCTGGTCACCATCGATGACCTTGCGGTACATCACCGGGAACTCTGCCTCGAGCTCCGCCAGCAGCGCCACCGTCTCTCTCTTCCTGCTCATCACACCCCTCAATACGCAATACTCAGTACGCAATACAAAATACGCAATACACAACACGCAATACACGATGCCCAATCCAAAATACGCAATGCCCTGTGCGCAAGAGGCAAAGCACGAAAGATGAGAATATCCCTCTTTTCGGCGCTGGTGACACAGACGTCAGAGACAACACAGAGGTTAAAGACAACACAGTCTTCGAAGCCAATACAGACAAGAAAGAGACGACAGACAAGAAAGACACGACAGACGAGAAATATCCACAGACGAGAAAAATAGCACAGACGATAAAGATATGACAGACGAGAAAGATATAATAGCCAAGAAAAATAAGATGGACGAGAAAGATTCGACACAAATGGTGGGACCCGAAGAGGAGGGGCGGCGGGATCACTGGACGCGGCAATATGACGAGGTGTTGTCGTGGGCAGGAGAGGCGCTTGACACCGCAGGGGTGACCTCGGCATCGCCGCCCGCCAGAGCATCAGAATCATCTGAATCATCCGTATCGTCGTCGTCACAATCTTCGGAATCATCGCTGCCAGAGTCGCCGTCCGAATCGCCCTCTGAATCACCATTCGAATCACCGTTCGAATCACCGTATGAATCGCCGTTCGAATCGCGGTCAGAGCTCGCTTCTTCTCTGTGGTGGTCGTCGGCCGACGCGTCATCGGAGTTTGGATCATCAACTTCGATTCCATCAAGCTCGGGGAGGTCATCATCCGTGTCATCTGCGCCACCAGCAGTCCCCAGCGGTTGATGATGGAGCAGATCGACGTCGAGGTCGAGGAGTTGCTCCAGCGGGTCAAGTTCCCCGTCGAGGTCCCTGTTGAGTCCTGCCGTGGGGCTGGCAGTTGAAGAGGTGGCGGCGGAGAAGGGTCCGGCGCTGATTGCGGCGAGGGCGGCGCAGACGTTGCGGAGCGGCAGGGCCTCCTCGTTCTTCAGGAGGGTCTCCCTGACGTCGAGGGTCTGCTGGACGTGCTTGGTGCCGGAGGCCTCGTGGACGATGGCCACCTCCCGCAGGGTGACGAAGGAGACCGACTTCCCCAACACCCCGCCGGCCGTGCAGTGACCGCAGTTGGGGAGGCACTCCCTGCCTGGGGCTGGGCAGGTCTGGACCCGCAGGTTGTAGAGCTCCGCCTCGTGGCGCCACACCACACAGATCACCGAGTCAAACGACCCCCCTCTGCCATCCACCTCGTTAGCCACGTTAGCCACGTTAGCCACGTTAGCCACGTTAGCCTCGTTAGCCTCGTTAGCCTCGTTAGCGACATTGGGCGATTTCGCCGCCATCTTTTCGGAGGTGACGAGGGCGATGGAGGCGAGGCCTGGGGAGGCTGGGGGGAGGGTGGAGAGGAAGCCCTGGCCGAGGTCGCCGGAGAGGCCGCTGGCGGCAAGGGCGGGCGGGAGGCACTGGGCCCACCTGTACCTCGGCGCGTAGCACTGCGCCTGCGATGGGGGATCGCGCGGCAGGTCTGGAGAGTCACTGTGCGGGTTGAGTTGAAGGACCCACCAGGACGAGTAGGCGGACATGACGGCGCAGGTCTTGGCGGACAGCCCGGCCATGACGACGAGGGTGTCGGGCTGTCGCTGGGCGAAGGCGAAGAGCCTGTTAAGCATGAGGTCGACGTTGTCTCGCTGCTGGCTCCTCAGCGGGGACTCGCCGGCGGTGTAGTACGAGAGGTCCAACACCACCATGAGGGGCTGGTACTCGCGGGCGGCGAGCATCAGGTGCCAGGCGCTCCAGTGCTCCTGGGTGGTGTTGTCGTGCACCTCGAACATAAGAGGCCCCAAGTCCAGCCCGGCGGCGCTCCGCCTCGGCTGGTGCCGCTGTATGAAGAGGTGCATCGCGGTGGCCAAGAACTCGCTCACGGCGATCTTCGACAGCGAGTGCACCACCCCCCACCCGCTGAGCGGGACCATCTGCGCCGCGCGCAAGCTCACATTCACCACCGCCCCAGCATCCCCCCCCATATCCCGCCCCATATCATGCCTCATATCCTGCCCCGCATCCCCCGCAGTCCCATCAGCATCATCGTCGTTGTTGTGATCACTAGTCTCCATTCCCTGGGTGTCCTGGGTATCCTGATCAGGGGCCTCTTCATCGCCGACGCTTTCGTCTGACATCAGTTCCTCCTCGGACCACTCGCCCTCAAGCTCCTCATCCTCTTCATCATCATCCCCATCATGTTGATGGTGATGAATGTGATCATCATCCCGCTCTCCCCCGTCGTCCCCATCGTCCCCATCGTCGTGGTAGTTCTCGTCATCTTGTTCACACGGACATTGATTTTCAGGCTGAGGCAGCATCAGGCGATGTTTGGGGCCGGCACCCTGTCCCGGTGATGTGACCTCCGCCTCATCTTCATCTTCACGCGGTTTGCTGAGCACGTTCGCCATTCCCTGCATTGCCTGCCGAGCTTTCTGATACAAGTCCTGTGCCTGTCCTTGGAGAAGAAAGGCGGGGAGAGGAAATACAGAGAGAGAGAGAGAGAAAGAAATGCGGGAAGGATGATGTGACAGAGAGAAATTCGGACTGATTTATTGAAATTCGGGCCCACTTTAGTTTTCTTGCGGTGGCGTCAAATTTCGCCTCGGTTCACCGAGGACCAGATGGTTCAATGGGTCTCGTAGGGCCGGTGCGCGACCTCGTCAAAGCTCAGGGCTGGGCTGCGGCGCATGGCGAGTGAGGCCTTCAACATCTCGTCATCCTGCTCATCCTGCTCATAATGCTGCTCATGATGCCCATCACCGCGGGGCGCTCGATCATCGTCATCGATGTCAGGCCCGGCACCGTAAATCCCCTCTTCACGAGCCACCTGTGAGTTCCAGACCGAAGCCGCCAGGTCAGGACCCGACCCCTGTTCCTGCTGCTGCTGCTGCTGGTGGAGGCGGTAGAGGCGGCGGCGCTCGTCGTCCTCGTCGTCGAGGTCCTCGGCCAGCACCTGATAAAAATCGGAGAGCAGGACAACCCTTCTCCCGCGCTCGTCCGACGTGGCCTTGCGGCAGCAGGCGGCGGCGAGCAGACCATCAAAACAGCACCTGAGGCTCCTTGTCACCACAGACCAGTCAAGGATGACGCTCCCCTCATCACAGGGACAGCGAGGACAGTGATGAGGCAGGCGGAGTTGGATCATCGCGAGAATCAGGGCCACCGAAATCAGCACCGGCGCGATCCACATCACCCCCACCACAGCCCTAAAAGCCACCCGCAGCCACCTCTCACCATCGTCACACGATATCCGAGATACGATGATCGTCCCGCTCAAGATGAGCGAAAAATTGATCATCACGATAATCATCCACACCCCCACACTGTTTCTGGGGAACCGAGACGAGCGCGCGAATCCTGATACCAATTCTGATCCTGATCCTGATACGGGTCCCGATCCTGCTTCTAGTCTTGAATCTGATGTCGGCGATGTCGGTGATGTGATGGATGGGGCTGAGGTTGATGAAGATCGCTGTCCTGATGTGGGGGATAATGACGCTGATGATGACGCTGATGGGGGCGATGAGGCTTGTTGGGGTGCCCGAATCACCTGCTTGACGACAACGGTGCCGGCGATGAAATACAGGGCGAGGTGGATGAGGCCGCAGAAGAGCAGCCAGAGCGGCACTGACAGATGATTCTGCCCCGCACTGCCGCAACTCACACCGCGACTTAGCGCCTCCACACCGCCCGCGATGCCTCCAAAGGCACAGACTGAGCACTGCAGGACGTAGATCAGGGACACCATCTCCATGCGGCCCAGGAGGCGGCGCAGCACCGCCTTGCGAGTGTGTGCCTCGTGCGTTCTCCCCTGATGCGGCCCCCTCATTGTAGATATCAGGAAATGGAAAAATTCAGATATTTTGATGCTGAGTGACATGGAAGGAAGATTCTTGATCGTCTGTGACAAAGCAATCAGGTGGCATAAAAGGTGAGCTCAACATCAGAAGTCTGCTGCAGTTCACACGCACCACTTCTTTTCTGTCTCTCCAGCAGACTTCTCCATCTCTTTCGACTACAGTGGGGTGATGTCTTTGTCGGCAAGAGATTTGGAGCCTGTAAGCAGCCTGGAAAGTGGCTGCCTGCGTCTTGCTGCCTTTCCTCGGGAGGTGTCCGTCGCGTACAACTTCATGCACCCGCTGGTCTGGAACAAGCGCGCCGATTTGCACTCGTATGAGGCTGTCGTGCCGAGGTGCATGGACGTCATTCGCACCCTCGACTTCGGGTACTGGGACGCCCAGGCCAAGAGCGTGCTTCCCTTCGTGACCGTCGATGGGCAGACCCTGCGGATGATGCCCATCTCGGTGGAGTACGGAGGTGAGCGCCTCTTGCTCTCCCACACCTGGTTCTTGGACAGGGAGGCACATTCCAGCCAGCAGGGAGGCTTCAAGGTCTGGCGCGGCCTCTACCCCCACGCGACATGGTCCTCGAGGCCGACCGTGGACCTCACCTGGGGCCTGGGCAGGGAGTCTGTCTCCGACTCCGAATGCGGTGCGGGCCCGTTCTGCTTCAATCAGGTTGGCTCGGGGTCGCTGTTCGACCTCAAGGTCATCTTCGAGGCAGGGGCCTGCTGCTGGCTCCCCACCCACATGATGGTGTCGGGCTTCCTGCTGAACACCGACGCCCGGCCCTTCTTCGATAAGGGCGCCGCTCTTGTGAGTTGTCAGGAAGGTGCTGACAACCAGCCCAGTGTGCAGGCCCTGCCCGTGCGACTCCAGCAGCACGATCCTCGTGGGAGATGCCCTCGGCACAGAGGAAGATGGCGAAGATGATGGGGAAGGCGAGCCCACAAGCTCGTAGTTCTCCTTCAGGGCAGAGGGGTACCTCCCGTCAATCTCCGTCAGACAGAAGGTCTCGGGATCAGTGCTGGCGAGGAAATGCCTGACGCGCTCGTCAAAGTCGGAGTCGCCGGTCTGAATGAGCCAGCCAGTGCCTGAGGGCATCTGCTCGACGGCCGCGCAACCCGCCCTGAGACGGTTGAAGTTCTCCAGGCCGAACATCCTGCCGACCCAAGTAAACAGTTGCTTGCGATACCACACGCCGGTGGACAGCAAGACACCGGAGAGTTCATCTTCCCTGGCCTTGGCCTTGGCCTTCGCCGCGGCCTGGAGCAGGAGCACGTCCATGTACGCGGCGACGCCGCCCAGCATCGCGGGCACACCATCATGGAGACGACGACGTGCGCCCTCGTCAGACTCCTCGTAGCTCGGAAAAGTCACGGCGCCGAGGCGAAGCGCGTCTCCCATGGCCTGCAGAACCTTTGGCTCCGCCTCCGGAGCGTCGAAATCGTGCATCTTCAGCGCAACAACGAGCTTCGTGATCCAGTCCGGCTTAGGTTCCGACTCCAGAATCTGAAAGAGAAGAGAGGCGGTGCCTCCAGTTCCCGCGCCTGATGCTCCGTAGCCCATGACTTGAGAAGGTGCAGGAATTCAAAGTAGAACAAGGGAGGAGAAGCAGAAGACGATAAGAGACCAAATGCCGGTGGCTTTCAATCTGTCAACACGCATCACCTTGAAAGGATTATCAAAATGTCGCAATGGATAATGGAATAGCGAAGTGAAAATCATTTCATTTGAAATATCTGGCAATCTCGGAGGAAGATGTCACATTTCTTGGTTCAAATCAACGATAGATCAACTGGGGCAACAGAAGGCCATCACCAGAGGAATTGCCACCAGGAGGTTGCGGCAGGCACGGCAGGAGGCACGGCGGGCTGAAAGGCTTCAGTAGCCGACATTTGGCTGTGGTCACCTTGCTCAGCGAGCGAAAGCGACTCTGCGAACCCGCATATCTCTGGCACCACGCCAGCAGGCGGTAGGGAGTCCACTACCTCGCCACTCGGCAGACTGGAGTCAGGCTCAGCGCGATTCTCAGACATCGAGGCGGTGATGGGAGGGGCGCCTCGCCCAAATGTGTTGGGAATGAAGAGGAGGCCGCTGTCTCGTTCTGCGGCCTTCAGGCGGGCGATGGGACTGCAGCCAAGTTCAACAGTCCGGGGGACCTTATTTGGGGCGAGACCTTTTATGAGCTCTCCGCCGTCAGCGACGTGCCAATTCCGATGCCCTGGGCGAGCAAATTCTCCGCGCTGATGGAGACCCACTTCATCCAGATGTGTGACCCCGAAAATCTCAGCCACATCATCTACGAGATGGGCCACCAGGGGAGGCCTCACATGCGCGTTCAGGAGCTCCGTGACCCCGGCACTGGGGCAGTTTCAGGTTACCTCAAGCACGCCCCGGTCCCCCTCTAGTTTCTCCCAGATCATGCTTCCCTTGGCGATCGAATAAAATGACGGGCGATAGCTCAAAACATCTCACCATTCTTTCGAAGGCTGAGTTCCACCTGAATCCTGATTTAGCCGGAGAGCACAATGGCGGCGTGGGGGAAATTGAAGATTGAGGACTTGAAGGGGGTGATCTTCATCTGCGGGCAGCGGGCCAGTGGCAAGACCGTGCTGCTCAATGAAATCATCGCCAAATTGGCGCCGAGTCATGATCGCGTCGTGCACTTCATTGACCCTGACCGCGACCCGAGCCACTTGCGGACTCCTGAGGTGTGCTATGATGAGGCCCTCTTGGAGCGGATCATGAAGCATCAGCAGCGCAGGGTGGATAGGCGTCTCCCGCTGGAGAAGGTCCTCGTCATCTTCGACGACTTCCTCTGCTCCAAGAAGAAGATCACGGCCTCCGTCATACAACGCGCCCTGATGAACGGGAGCCACATGGGCCTCACCATCGTCAACGTCATGTCGTATGTCGCGACGATCCCCGCGCACATCCGCAACAACGCCCACCACTTCCTCACCTTCTGGAACCCTTGCCAGGAGTCTCGCTGGAAGATGTTCCAGTACTACTTTGGCGTCTTCCCCGGCTTCAAGGAGTTTGACGGGGCGTTCTGCGACCTGACCATCGATCACGGCGTCATGGCGGTGGACTGCACTGGTCACCGCAATCTGCCGCATCTCTGTGTCTCATCCTACAGGGCAGACATCACCGCAGTCAACGAGCGCGCGGTGGGCGTGGCTCAGGTGGCGGCCTCCCTGGACTGGCTCTGGGGTCTCAAGGACGAGACTCCTGCGGCCGCAGTGTCCCCCGAGCCTGCTGAGTCAGCCAAGTCAGCCGATGTCTTCATGCCGATGCAGGATGCGTCATCATCCGCGGGAATGATGATGATCGAGATGCTCCTCATCAAGATACTCGAGCGTCTTGATCTGATCGAGGCCTATCTCAACATCCCCAAGGAGGGCGCCAAGTGATCAGTGTCTCCCCCTCTCTGCTTCCGTCTTCCTGACTCTCTTCACCGAACTATAATATGACGGACAGTGCAGTAGTTGGGGACAATGTGTACGATGCGATGAACGAGTCTCTCGAGTGGGCCAAGGGCCTTGTGGCGGAGGCTGAGGAAGAGTTTCTCAAGCACTGGACCCATATGGACCTCGAGCGTGACCGCGCTGGGATTGCCGAGCGCGAGGGCCTTGGCTCGTTCTCCCGCGTCAGGTACCTGCTGCTGGACATCATCGCCCGGGAGACTGAGCGCGAGCTCCTGCCTGCCGAAGTATCACACTACGTTGGCCTGGTCATCGAGGGGATGAATGATGACCAGCCGTTCTTCAGGTGGCTGCCTGCAAACGGGAGCCATGAGGAGCTCCTCGCCTTCTTGAGGCACGACGTCAACGGCGGCCACCTGTCCTTTCTGCACATGTTGCTGCGCGTCCCCACCGACAAATGGAGCGATTTCGATGGGCGAATCCGCGCCAGCGATGGCTTCATGCACCTTTACCGTGCTGAGGTCGGCAAGGAGTTCATCGCGCTGGTGCGTGCCTCCGGACAAATGGAGCCCCTGATTGAGATCTGCGGCCCCCAAAGTTGGTTGGCTCAGCAAGTTGGCGATGAGGTGACTCGTATCCCGCTATGAAAAAGGCAGTGATCATCTGTTTTTGTTGTCTACTTTTACCCGATTGCACAAGACACCCTGACAACGACTCTTCGCTAACTTTTTGACCCATAAGAGGTCCATCGTGTCAGTGTGGCCTGTCCAAGATTTTGGCGGCGATTAGCAAGCCGACTAGGAATGCGGGCGCAGAGGTGTTCCCGTCATTTTCAATGGGCAGGACGCTGGCATCTGCAACCCGCAGGCCGCGGGCTCCGAACACCCTCCCGGAAGAGTCCACGACTCCCTGGCAGGGGCAGTGGCTCATGCGGCAGGATCCCGCCCAATGGTGGGTTTGGGACAAGTTGGCCCTGATAAATGAAGACAGGGTCCTGTCGCTCTGAAGGGTGGCGCTGTCTGGAACTGTGATCGAATAGTGTGGATCGCCCATGTGCGCCACCGCCGCCGCAGCCTGTCTCACAGCCGCGCGCAAGGTGGCGAGGTCGGCGGGATCGCTGAGGTAGCCAATGTCAACAATGGGGGCCTGCATCGGATCGGCGCTCGCCAGTGTCAGTGAGCCGCGGCTACGGGGCTGCAAGGGGATGACCACCACCTGAAAGGTCTCGGGTGTGGGGTTCATTCCTATGAGTTCAATCCCCCTGTCTGGACTGCCACTGGTGGGATCAGGGAGGAGCGCGCCCCCGGTGTAGAGGTCAGCCGGGATCACTCCGCCCTGGTCCCCAGGGTTTGCCGTGCCGCTAAGTGTTATCATGGTCTGGTTCACCAGATTCTGGCCAACGTGGGGGGAATGGCAGACCACAGGGATGCCGAGTCTCCTCAGATCCTCCTCAGGCCCAACACCGGAGTGCAGCAGTAAGGCAGGGGTCATGACTCCCGCCGACACGATAACCTCGCGCCGAGCCCGTATGATAACCACCTCCCCATCCTGGAGGGCGAGCACTCCCGTGGCCCGTTTATCGGACTCAAACAGAATGCGGAGCGCCGGGGCCTGCGTGAGGAGTCTGAACTGCTCCTCACGCTCTTCAGGCGCCCAGGCACATGTCTTTTTCTTGGCACAACTCTTCCCAAATTGACTGAACAAGGGTTCGAGAAAGGCGGTGGCACTTGAGACCCGGACGCCGTCATCTCGCTGGTAAAGTTGCCACTGGGTGAAGGGTCCCATGGGCGTCGCCGGGTTGTTGTAGTCCACGATGGATGACAATCCAGAGATGGCACTCAAACCTCTCACGAACTTCTGGGCCATCGTGGTGGGGTATGTCAGCGGAGACTGGCGGATATCGACAGGCCCGCAGCGGCCACGCGCTGTTGTGGATGCTCCATTGTAGTTCTCGAAGTCGGTGTAGACTCTTTCTGCATTTGCGGGGCCCCAGGTATCGTCCTGGACCAGGTCTGCCCAGCGCTGCTGAAGAGCGGGGGAGGTACGCACATACTGCATGCCGTTGATGCTGGTCGAGCCCCCCAGAAGGCGGCCGCCGGTGTAATCGAAGGCATTGAAATCGACTGCGGCCTGCGCGGTCGTCTGGCCGTTCGTCCAGAAATATTGGTTGACATATTGAACCGGCAGCACGTTTGCGTTCGCCCCATCCGCGATCAGGGCGTCCCGGTCGTGATTGGCCCCCGCCTCCAGCATGACCACGGTCGACGAAGACTTGCGGACGAGGGTCGAGGCCAGAGAGGCGCCGCCGGCCCCGCTTCCCACAACGACGTAGTCAGCCTCCAGGCTTCGCACCCCGTGGCCGAGGCGTCTTTCCATGCTCGCGCAAGGAGAGACCGCTGGGTGACGTGCCATTATCTGGAATGGACGCATCATGTCGTTGTCCTCGTGCGAGACAATGTGACAATGGAAGACGTACTGCCCGCGCGTGGCGTCGAAGGGGAAGTCGGTGCCGTCGGTCTGCGGGGCAAAGCGCACAACGATGCGCGTGACCGTCCCCAGGGCCTGACCCATGGGGCCCCCTAACGCCTGGATCGTGTCCTTCCAGCCGTCTTCATTAGTCCCCGCCGGGCTTTGTGGATAGCCGATGAGATACGGCGTGACATCCAGGGGATGCGGGATCCCGGCACCTCCCGCCGCCGCGCCATTGAGGGCCAGATAATCGACGGTATACTTCGCGAGGTCAAAAGACTGTCTGTCCCTCAACTGAAACTGGACGAGGTGCACATGCATCGGGTGCATGCCGGTCGTCATGTTCACGAACTCCCAGATCTCCGTGTCCCCAAGGCGAGGCATCTCCGCCACTGGCGCCATGTACGCCAAGTTGTTGATGTACAGCGCATCAGGGTGCGCGGCGTTCGGGAAGGGAAAGGCTTGCAGCAGGAACTGGCGGCGTTTTGGGTGCGGGGGCAGAGGCAACCGCCTGAAGAGATCGCAGGGCGTGGCAGCCCTAAAGGCCGCGCCATGCCGCGCCTGCCTGTCATCGTCGAACGCCACCACCTTGAACTGCATGATCTGGCCAACATTGGCGGGGTCGGGCGGCATGCCCTCGGCATAAGGCGCATTTGCGGTGTTCTGCAGCACAAAGGTGGTCCCTGGGCTGACGGCGGTGAAGTCGACGATAATGTCGGCACGCTCGGCGACGGCCAACAAGAGGTTGGGGACGATCACAGGGGCAGGAAGATAGCCACCGTCGCTGCCAATTTGGACGAACAAAGGTCCCGCGACGCCAGCAACGGGGTTGAACAACTGCAGGCCGTAGGTGCGGGTGTCGGAGGCGTTGACAATCCGGAGGCGGTAGCGGCACGGCCTGACCTCCAGGAATGGCCACACCACACCGTTCACCAAGATCGTGTCCCCCAGGAAATGAGACGCCCAAATAGGGTGCACCGCGGGATTGCTGGGCGGCATGTAGAAATTGAGTTGCCCGCTCGCCGTGAAGGTCTTGTCAGCGATGACCAGAGGGACCTCGAACTCCCCACAAGGGAGGCGCAGGGGTATGTCGATGGCGGGATCGCGGATCATGAACACACCGCCGTTCAAACCGGCGAAGTTGTTAAGTCTGGTGATGCCGATGGCGTGGTCGTGGAAAAAGAGCATCGTGGGCGGCTGCACAGCAGGGTAGTGAAACGTCCGCGAGTGCCCTGGGGTGTACCACTCCTGGGGTCCGCCGTCACTGGCAGCCGACTGCTCACCACCGTGGACGTGAGTCACGTTCCTGACGTCTGGGACATCGTACCCTGCGCCAGGGAGCGTGTGATCAATGCTTGACTGCAGCAGGTGAATGAGAGGCAGGTCGCTGATCCACCGCACTGATATCGGGCAGTTTCTGGTGACTTCAAGAAGCGGGGGTTCGAGAAGCCCCTCGTAGAGCCACATCATTGTCGTTGGCAGGTCCGGATGCACCTTGTGGGCCACCTGAACCATGCGAATTTCGTAGTGCGCAGGCTTGCCGCAGCAAGCGGGCCGAGATGGCTTGAGCAGACAAGGACGTGGGAGCAGAGTGACGTACTTCCTCAGGGGCGGACTGGAGCCCCCCATCCCTGGGGTCATGTCGCCCATGACCTGCCCGGAGTTCATTATCGCAGAGACACCTGTTTGTGGGGTGGGATTTACTGATGGCACGCAGGCTATTTTGACGCCAAACAAGTGAGCCTTGGATCGCAGACGACCAAGACGAAGGTGTTCGTCAAAGATGCTGGGAGGATTTCTTCTATGCGCCAAGGGAGCTCGCGCACCTCTTTCAATCATCAATTTCTATGGGCCCCGGCGGCAGGTCAGTGGGTGGGACTCTCCCCACTCCACTCCGAGGCAAAGTTGTTTTTTAAGCTTGGTTCTTGTAAACTCCTCAACTCCAAGGTCATCTCAAATAAACTGGGCTTCCCGTTCTTTTTGGTGTGCTCATTCAACAGATCAGATCGACGATGTCATTTGGCGAAGAGGGGCGTCGGCAACACCACGATTGGCGACATCGTCATGGTACTGTGATTGTGGTCCCAGGACCTCCAGGTGTTCCCGGTTCCGTCGGACCGACAGGATTGGCGGGCGCGCCCGGCGCCACAGGGGCCACAGGCCCTGCAGGAGGGGGCACCGGTACTGGCCCTGGACAAACAGGACAAACAGGACAAACAGGGCCAACAGGACCTACGGGACAAACAGGGCCAACAGGACAAACAGGGCCAACAGGACAAACGGGGCAGGCCGGACAATCGGGACAAACAGGGCAGACAGGACTTGCGGGGACTACTGGAGTCACAGGTTTGGCTGGGCAAACCGGGCAGACGGGACAAACAGGCCCTCCAGGGACGACTGGGGAGACTGGAAGAACTGGGACAACCGGGTTGACTGGAAGTGCGGGTTCAACTGGTTCCACAGGGGCTACGGGAGTGACCGGAGTTATGGGGATGACGGGAAACCCGGGCGCCACCGGTCCCACGGGTCTGACAGGCGCAACAGGCTCTACTGGGAACACAGGAGTTCCCGGAGGAGATGGAGGTACAGGGTCCACAGGATCTCCCGGCGAGACAGGCGCTTCCGGCCTCACTGGAGCAACTGGCGCCACCGGGGGCACAGGTGCCACTGGCCAGACTGGTGCCACCGGCCTTGCTGGCGGAAGCGGCCAGACGGGTGCCACCGGCCTAACTGGTGCAAGTGGACAGACGGGTGCCACTGGATCTACGGGCCTCCCCGGGGCCACAGGGGTTACTGGGGCTGGAGAGACAGGAGAGACTGGCTCGACAGGTGAGAGCGGGCCGACTGGGGCGACAGGTGCTACTGGTGCAACCGGGGCTGGGGAGACGGGTGGCACCGGTCCGACCGGAATTAGTGGCCCTACAGGTCCTGCGGGTCAGAGTGGCGTCACCGGGAACACCGGAAACACGGGTCCCGTGGGGCCCACCGGCCCCGGCGGTGGCGAGGCAGGGCAGACCGGCGCAACAGGCGTGACAGGCCCTCCTGGTGGGACTGGAGTAACAGGTGCCGGGGAGACTGGCTTTACAGGTTCGACTGGCTCGACCGGTGCAAGCGGTGCCACAGGCATGACAGGCGCCGGTGAGACCGGAGTAACGGGCTCCACTGGCCCGACTGGCCCAGGTGGGGCAACAGGCGCGTCAGGGCAAACTGGCGCCGCAGGATCAAGTGGCCAGACCGGCGCCACCGGCCAGACAGGATCTAGTGGTCAGACTGGCGCCACCGGCCAGACAGGATCAAGTGGCCAGACCGGCTCCACCGGTCAAACAGGATCAAGTGGCCAGACAGGCGCCACCGGCCAGACCGGATCTAGTGGACAGACCGGCGCCACCGGCCAAACAGGATCAAGTGGCCAGACCGGCGCCACCGGCCAAACAGGATCAAGTGGCCAAACAGGGGCC
>Ga0302309_10001526_pt1 | contig 20971 bp, 18 predicted proteins | sample III_Palsa_N1_1_FD_200453 | JGI IMG/M metagenome (GOLD analysis project Ga0302309, IMG submission 200453) | Peat permafrost microbial communities from Stordalen Mire near Abisko, Sweden - III_Palsa_N1_1 | ecosystem: Environmental > Terrestrial > Soil > Palsa > Peat permafrost | place: Sweden... | reverse complement strand
TTATGGTAAAGACCCGGGCAATGATTACGGATTGCGACTGAACGGCCTTTGCGGCTTTGTACTTTGCCTGCTGGCCTTGCTGTTTTTTACCAGGTTTAGGGAGAAGAGGAGGATATAGTGGTAGTAGCAGTTGGCACGGGAAAGTGCGCAGTTTCCAGTTGGCAGTTAGCACCTTATCATTGTTGTTAACTACTACTGCAAACTGATTTAAGGAACTGAATAACCGCATAAGTAGATAACTGCCCGCCCGGCCCATTCAAATTAAAATCGAAGCCGTGGGTTGCCCAGGGGAGTTTTAACCAGTAATGTTTAATGCCGTTTTGCTGTAGTTTGGCGTTTAAACGGCGGCTGTGTTCATAGGCTACCAACACATCGTTTTCGCCATGGATAATTAGCGTTGGTGGTGATTGTTTATCGACAAACTCAATGGGCGAACTGGCTACGTAGTTTTGGGGTACCTGCTCATAAGTTCCTCCTAAATAGTTAACCATTACCTTGCGCGAATCCATTATCAGCGGGCTGGATGGGATAGAATAGCCCCAAACCATATCGGCGGGACCATAAAAATCAATAATGCCTTTTATGGCTTTATCACGCATCGTATAAGCAGCCAGCAAAGCAATTTGCCCGCCCGCCGAACGGCCCAGCAAAACAAAATTGTTGGTATCAATATGCAATTCATCGGCATGCTGATTGAGATATTTTATAGCAGCTTGTATATCCTGCACGGGTGCCGGGTTTTGGTATATGGGCGCCATGCGGTAGTTAATGGATGCCACATTATAACCTTTTGTTGCCAAATAGCTATTTAATTCGGGCAATTGTTGGCTATCACCGCTACTCCATGAACCGCCATGGATAACAATAACGCAAGGTTTTTTGCCAAGGATTTTTGTTGGATAATAATCAAGCGTTAAAGCAATATCAGCGTAAGTTACATAGGTTATGGTTTGATACGGAACCTTAACGTTGCCAGCAAACATTCTGAAAAAACTAAATGGCGCGTTTAGGCTATCGGTATTGGTGGTATTAAAACTGCTGTCGAAACCCTTTCTCAAACTTTGAGCAACCACATACGCCCTCGCAATTGGCGATAGGAATAAAACCAATGCAACAATGCCGGTAACCGTACCCGCAAACTGGTATTTGCTCACCCAAAAACCTGTAGTCAATACAAACAGGGTTAACCCGGCAAAAACCCAGGGAAACTCGGTTACCACAACAGCCAGCAGCCACAAATGGTATTCGGGCGCTTTAAAAATGGCGAGTAAGGAAATGAGGAACAGTAAAACAATGAATATCAACCGGGCCATATAAAATTATTTATTGGCGGCTTTAATATATTGCAGGGCATCATCGGCATGCTCCTTACCTTCCAGCATGGCTTCGTGGATATAGGCTATTTTACCTTTCAGGTCGATAACCAATGTTTCGCGGCCGGTAAAAAACAACTTGCCTTTTACGCCAAACATATTATACACCTTATTGCCGGGGTCGCTCAGTAAAGTAAAGGGTAATTTATAATGCTGTTGAAATTCCTTGTGGCTTGCTACAGTACCGCCGTTTACGCCAATTACCATGGCACCTGCTTTGGTGAAATCGTTAAAACTATCGCGAAAAGCACAGGCTTCCTTGGTGCAAACCATGCTTTCATCTTTAGGGTAAAAATAAATTACCAGTACTTTTTTGCCGATATAATCGCTGATGTTAAATAGTTTGCCGTCCTGGTTGTAGAGTGTGAAACGAGGTACAGCATCGCCAACTTCCAAATGTTTAGTCGTAGACTGCGCATGGGTAATGCCGATTGACAGGAATAATAAAGTAAATGCTACGATTGCATTTTTCAGGTTGATTGCTTTCATATTCACATATACGGTTAATAAACCATAAACGTTTTAATGCTGCAAATTATATCTGCGAAAAATCAGTTGGCACCAGCATGGTTGAGGTTATGCGCGATACAATGGCATCAGGATATTGCGGCAGCGATTTAATCCTGTTCCATTCCGGGTCGCTGCCAAAGGCTTTCCACAGGCGGTCATGCGCGTCCATGTCATCAAAAGTAATCATATACATTAGGTTGGGCCTGAAACCGCCAATCAGCGTTTCGCTGTAAAATACAGGCTTAAATCCTAATCGCTTAAAAATGCCTATCTCGCCGGCTTCGTTAAACATCTCTATTTTCCTTTTGCCTGCTGCCTCGGTAGCGCTTTCATAACGGCGCAGCTCAAATATTCGTGGCGTTTGTCCGGGCGTTTCCAGCTTGGGCATATCTTTAAAAGCCTGTAGTAGCGAGCTTTCAATCCTGTCGTAAGCCGGCGCGGTTAAGGGTGCATTCAAATAGGCATCTGCTTGCTGCACATAGGTTTTATCGGCCATTAAATTATCCTCAATCTTCAAAAAATCATCTATCGAATTGTAGGGTATCAGCACAAATATTTTGGTTTGCCCATTGGGTTTTAATTCGGTAAACACGCCAACGGTTTCGCTGCCCATACGGTTCAAGGCGGGTAAAGCGGCGTTTTGCAAATAATCGGATACCAGCTTTTGCTGGGTTTCGTCTTTCAGAGTATAAACCCTTAGTTCATACAATTGAGAGGCCGACTTTTTGCGGACGTCTGCCGCGCGACTAATGGCCGGTGCTACAACGCCTGCCGCGCCTGTTATTAATGATGCTTTCACAAATGAACGTCTTTTCATGATGGTTTGATTGGATAAGGCTAAATTAAGGAAAGTAGTTAGTATTTAGTAGCTAGTATCAAGTAGCAAGATAAATTAAGTTAAGACAAATATATAGCTACTTGATACTAAATACTTGCTACTAAAAAAACCTGCTGACATAGGGCTGTCATTACCCCTTGTTTTATTTGCATATCATTAAAATTTAAAGCTATGCAAATCATCGAAATGTTTTTAAAAGAGCTGGATAACGAAGCTCAAACCACCCGCAAATTTTTGAAACTGGTACCAAACGACAAATTCGACTGGCAGCCACACCCAAAAAGCATGACCATGTTACGCCTTGCCACCCACATTGCCGAACTGCCGGAATGGGTTAGCCTGGCCGTTACTACTGATGAGCTTGATTTCGCCAAAAACCCACCTAAGCAGGAAGTAATTAATAACAATGAAGAATTACTGGCATATTTTGAAAAGAATTTTGACGAAGGCCGCGAACATTTATGGGCAAGCAATGAAACGTTACTGGCTGAAAACTGGACTTTACGCAATGGCGATGCGGTTTATTTAACATCAACCAAAGCCGAATTGGTACGGGTTGCGTTAAACCAAACCACGCACCACCGGGCGCAATTAGGTGTGTATTTGCGTTTGTTGAACATTCCTATCCCCGGCAGCTACGGGCCAAGTGCGGATGAGCAGGAATTTGAGTTGATGGAACAAGGTCAATAAAAAACCGTCATTTCGAGCGATAGCGAGAAAACTTAACCACCCCGCATAACGGGAATGGCATGTGTATAGATCTCTCACTGGCGTTCGAGATGACAGGTGTGGGGTATAACAGACTTACGAAGTTTTTGAAACTTCGTAAGTCATGAGCATGGGGATGTAAATTTTACTTAGTAGTATTTTGGTTGCCGCCGGAGCGTTTATGGTTATTGCCACCACCGGTACGCCGGTTATTGTTACCACCCGGGCGCCTGTTGCCGCCGCCGCCATGTGGCCTGTGCGGAGCTTGTTTGATGAGGGTTGGGTCGCCTAATACTTCGGGTAAGGGTATGCGCCTAACCTCACGGTCAATCATGGTTTCTATACTTTTTAGCTTACGCTGATCGCGGTCGTTTACAAAAGTAATGGCCGTGCCGGTAGTTTCGGCGCGGGCGGTGCGGCCAATGCGGTGGATGTAATCTTCCGGGTCCGATGGCACGTCGTAGTTAATCACCAAATCAATCCCTTCTACATCTATACCTCTCGACAGCGCATCGGTACCAATAATAACCGGCAACTGCCTGTTTTTAAAGCGGAGCAAAATATCCTCGCGCTCTTTTTGCTCCAAATCGGAGTGAAAAGCGCTAATTTTTATATGTGCCTGTTTTAGCTGTTTGTATACTTCCTTCACCTTATCCTTAGTACCCGAAAATATAATCGTGCTGGCATAGGCGTTGTTTTTTAAAAGCAACTCTATCAGCGGTGTTTTTTGATGATCGTTAACCAGGTACACCTGCTGATCGATACCCACTGCCGGCTGCGATATGGCAATGTTAATTTGCTGCGGGTTATGCAACACGGCTTTGGCCATGGTGCGTATGCGCCCCGGCATGGTTGCCGAAAACAGCATAGTTTGCCTTTGCTTGGGCAGGTAGCTTACAATGCGCATAATGTCATCATAAAAACCCATATCCAGCATGCGGTCGGCTTCATCCAGCACCAGGTATTTTATATGGTTCAGCTTTAATACGCCCGATGTAAGGTGCGCTATCAGCCTGCCTGGTGTGGCAATAATAATATTTACATTATTTTGTATGCCTCGGCGCTGCTGCTCGTATACAATACCATCGCCACCGCCAAAAACCGCAATACTGCTAATGCCGGTAAAATAGGCCAGCCCTTCCACCTGCTGATCGATTTGCTGGGCAAGTTCGCGGGTAGGTGTTAGTATAAGGGTGCTTGTTTTTTCCTCATGGTTTTGGCTGATGCGGTCTAAAATCGGCAGCAAAAATGCGCCTGTTTTACCTGTGCCTGTTTGCGCGCAGGCTATAAGGTCGTCGCCCTGTAAAATAGCCGGGATGGCCATTTCCTGTATGGGTGTAGCAGCGGTGTAACCCATGCTCAAAACGCCTTCTAATAAATGTTCGTTAAAATTAAATTCCTGGAATGTCACTGTCTTTTAGGGTGAGAGCGGCAAGATAAGGAAAATTGTTGTGGAAATGGTAATATGGGTGGTTATGAGGGTTGTTCTAAAGTAAATTTTCGTTTGAACAGTATTTTTCTCCGCTCATTCCATCCCGACGTCATTGCTGCGAGTGTTAGCGTGGCAATCCTCGATAGAAAGGTTCGCCGCTTAGCATGTCGAGGATTGCTTCGTTCCTCGCAATGACGTGATGGTGAGAATTGCTTCGATATCCTATGATTGTATATAACTCTTCAAATGCTCTATCGTTTCCAGGTGCGAGGAGATGGTTTCGGTAACCAAATCGTTAATGGAAATGATACCGCACAATTTGTCGAGCTTAAAAACCGGCAGGTAGCGTATATTGCTTTCGCTCATGATATGCATACAGGTTTCTATCGAGCTTTCGGGCAATATGCGCGGGAAACCGGTGCTCATAATTTCTTTTACCGTAGTTTCCTGCGATGATTTTCCCTGCAATATTACCTTACGGGCGTAATCCCTTTCGGTAAGCAGGCCCAGGTATTCGCCATCTTCAGTAACTACAACCGACCCGATATTTTTGTCGGCCATCAGGTGTAATGCATCAATAACTGTAGTATCGGCATTGATGGTGACAACGCTGCCACCCTTGCGATTAAGAATATCAGATACTTTTTTCATAATACACAGGCAATAAAAGGGTTAACTGGTACTATCAAATATACAAAATCCAAAAAGGAATATACTATTCATTATATTTTTTTATTGTAGTGTGATTTTTTTAACCCTTGTGCGAATAATTGAGTAACCGTTTGCACAAGATGCTGACATGGTTTTGTCAGTGTAGGAGGGTGTAGGATAGTGTAGGAGGTGTAGGAGGTGTAGGTACTGTAGGCTACACCTACACTTTGTGTCAGGTACAAGTATTAATATTAACTTACATCAATAAAAAGCAATAGTGAATACACGGGACAAGTTTTTGCAGGTAATACAAAGCAATAAAGGCATCATTTACAAGGTTGCCAATGCCTATTGCCATGATGCCGAAGACCGCAAGGACCTGGTGCAGGAAATTATCATACAGCTTTGGGGTACTTTTGAAAGATATGACGATACCTACAAGCTAAGCACCTGGATGTACCGCATAGCACTTAACGTGGCTATATCCTTTCATCGCAAAACCATAAGCAGGGCCAGTATCAATGAGCCGCTTACCGAAAGCATGATAAACATAGCCGATGATAACCACCACGGTAAACTGGAAGCTGATATTACCCTGCTGCAAAAGTTTATTAACGAATTAAATGAACTCGACAAAGCCCTGATGCTTTTATACCTGGAAGAAAACAGTTACCGCGAAATAGCCGAAGTTTTAGGTATTACTGAAACCAATGTGGCATCAAAAATCAGCCGCATTAAAGAGAAATTGAAACAAAAATTTAAAACATTAAACAACTAAGAAAATGGAAGACATGGATTTACAAGCTGTATGGAAAGCTTACGATAACAAACTGGAAAAACTATTGCAGCTAAACCTGCACACTTTTGAGGCTTTGCAAACGCAAAAAGCCAATACCACTTTAAGGCAGTTATTTTTACCCAAAACACTAGGTATTATTTTAGGGCAAATATGGGTTTTGTTTTTAGGCAGCTTTGCCTTTTTCGCCTTAAAGCATGTGTACCTGTTTTTTGGTATTTCGGTGGCGGCAATAATGGTAATTACCATCATCGCCATGGCTGCTTATGTACGCGATATGGTGCTGATATACCGCATAAATAATGATGATACCATAACCGGCGTGCAGGAAAAACTTGCGCAATTACAGCTATCAACTATTACTACAATACGCATCTCGGTTTTACAGTTGCCTTTTTACACTACCTTTTATCTTTCAAAGGATATGTTGTTGAGCGGCAATTTTGCCTATTTGGCCTTAGCTATCATCACGAGTGGTTTGGCGTTTTTTGGAGCTATCTGGCTGTATAAAAATATCAATTATAAAAATATCGACAAAAAATGGCTGCGTTCTTTACTAAAGGGTTCGGGTTGGAACGCTACGGTAAAAGCCATGGAGTTTTTGAAGGAAATAGACACTTTTAAACTGGAAATGTAATAACATTAATACACCGTTACAGGTGTAAATCATAAGATTTTTTACAATTATGAGTTAACATATAAAAAAAGGCAATATATTTAACCGGGCTATAATTACTCCCCCTAAAAACACCAAGCTGATGAAAAAAATCCTGCTAATTATCCCGGCAATTGCTGCAATACATTTTACAACTTTCGCCCAAACAAATACCTTATCAAAAACCGAAAAAAAAGAAGGTTATACCCTTTTGTTTGACGGCCAAACTACCGATGGCTGGCACCTGTACAATGGCAATGATGCCGGCGCATGGAGCGCCCACGATGGCATTTTGCAATTGGATACCGCCAAAGCCGAACAAGGCGATTTAGTAACCAACAAAGAATATACAAATTACGAGCTAAAGCTGGACTGGCGTATCCCTTTTGGCGGCAATAGCGGCGTTATCTTTAGCGTGCATGAGGATACCTCGCTTCACGCTACTTATTTAACCGGTATGGAAATGCAGATACTGGACGATAAAAACGCCGAAGACAATAAAAAAGCCACCCATCTTGCCGGTGCTTTATATGATATGATTGCGCCTTTACACCCGGCAAAACCAGCCGGCGAGTGGAACTCAATTGTTATACATAAATTGAATGGGCACATTACTTTGTGGCTTAACGGGCAAAAAGTGGTTGAAATACAAATGGGCAGCCCCGAGTGGAATGCCCTTATACAAAAAAGCAAGTTTAAAACCTGGAAACAATTTGCAGCCTACCAAACCGGCCACATTGCGTTGCAGGATCATGGCGCGTCTGTTGCTTTCCGCAACATCAGGATAAAACAATTATAAATTTAAAATAGGCTATTGAAATAAAGCCTCGCTTTAATATATTTAGATTTTAGGTACAATTAATACTTATGAGCGATATTCAGATTAAAAAATCGGCAACGGTTTATGACGCGGTAATTGTTGGCTCGGGTGCCGGCGGTGGTATGGCCGGCTACGTTTTGGCACATGCCGGTTTAAAGGTTTTAATGTTAGAGGCAGGGCCATATTTCGACCCGGCTATTAACTCGTCACAATTAAAATTTTATTATGAGTCGCCACGGCGTGGCGCGGGTACAGATACCCGTAACTTTGGCGATTTTGATGCCGCCTTCGGCGGATGGGAGCTGGACGGCGAGCCATACACCAAAAAAGCAGGCACCGATTTCCAGTGGTTCCGCTCGCGCATGATGGGCGGCCGTACTAACCATTGGGGCCGTATATCCCTGCGCATGGGCCCGCATGATTTTAAACCAACCGACGGCTTAACCGCCGAATGGCCTTTTACCTACGATGAAATTAAGCCTTACTACGATAAGGTCGACCGTATGATAGGCATATTTGGTACCGTTGAAGGTTTGGAAAACGAACCCGACGGTATATTTCTGCCTCCACCAAAACCACGCTTAAACGAGCTTTACATCAAACGCGGCGCGCAAAAAGCCGGCGTACCGGTAATAGCCAGTCGCGGTGCGATATTGACCGAGGCTTTACCAAACAATAAAGACCGCGGGGCTTGCTTTTTTTGCAGGCAGTGTAACCGCAGCTGTAAAATTTATGGCGATTTCTCCTCCTCATCATGCCTCGTAATACCGGCTATTAAAACAGGTAATTTAAAGATTGTTGCTAACGCGATGGTACGCGAAGTGCTAACCGATAAAAATGGTTTGGCTACGGGCGTTTCCTATATCAGCAAGGATGATTTGCAGGAATACCAGGTAAGCGCCAAGGTGGTGATACTGGGAGCCAGTGCCTGCGAATCGGCCAGGTTGCTGCTCAACTCAAAATCAGCCGCTCACCCGGGCGGTTTGGCCAACAGCAGTGGCGTTGTAGGTAAATATCTGCACGATAGTACCGGCGGTGGCGCTGGTGGCTGGTTGCCACAACTAATGGACCGCAAACGTTATAACGAAGATGGCGTAGGCGCTATCCATATTTACTCGCCATGGTGGCTGGGTAAAAAGAAGCTCGATTTCCCGCGCGGTTACCATATCGAATACGGCGGCGGCCTGGATATGCCGGGCTACGGCTTTGGCGGCGGCATACAAGCCATGAATGGCCGCGTAGCCGGTGTTGACGGCAAAATGAAGCCTGCCGGTGGTTTTGGAGCGGATTTAAAAAATGATTACCGCCGTTTTTACGGCACACAAATATCTATGGCCGGCCGTGGTACTGCCATAGCCCGCGCAGATAATTACTGCGAGATAGACCCCGATGTAGTTGATAAATACGGTATCCCGGTTTTGCGTTTCCATTACAAATGGGCAGCCGAGGAAGTTAACCAGGCCAAGCACATGCAGGATACCTTTCAGGAAATAATGCACACGATGGGCGCTATTGCCGATCCGCCTGACGGGCCCGAAACACAATACGGGCTGGCAGCACCAGGCGTTATCATCCACGAAGTGGGTACCATCCGCATGGGCGATGATCCTAAAACATCGGCATTAAATAAATATTGCCAGGCGCATGATTGCAAAAACCTGTTTGTGGTTGATGCAGCGCCGTTTGTGCAGCAGGGCGATAAAAACGCCACCTGGACCATACTGGCACTATCCATGCGTACTGCAGAGTACATACTGGACCAGCGTAAAAAATTAAACGTATAACCGTCATAAGCATTATTAATTATGAACAGACGTGAATCATTAAGAACATTAGGCATAGGCGCGGTTTCAACAGGCTTGTTGTTGGATTCCTGCAAAACGGATAACAAAAAATTAGCCGAGGAAAACATCTCCCCAAAACCCGAAGCCCCTGCCGACCCAAGCCGCAAGCCCGACGAAATTATACGGGATAAAAAGCTGGAAGAAGAGAAGTTTTTTACCGCACACGAAATGCTTACCATTGGCGTGCTGGCAGATATTATTATCCCTAAGGATAGCCACTCGGGCAGCGCATCGGATGCTAAGGTGCCCGATTTTATCGAGTTTATTGTGAAGGATATGCCCGATAATCAAACCCCTATGCGCGGCGGCCTGCGCTGGCTGGATTTACAATCCTTAAACCGCTACAATACCACGTTTAGGGAAGCCAGCAACGCGCAGCAAATAGAACTGGTTACCGAAATTGCCTATCCTGAAAAAGCCAAACCCGAAATGCTGCAAGGCGTAAGCTTTTTTAACCTGATGCGCGACCTAACCGCCAGCGGCTTTTTCAGCAGCCAGATGGGTGTTAAAGATGTAGGCTATATGGGCAACACGCCCGGCCCATGGAATGGCGTGCCGGATGATGTGCTGAAAGCGCATGGTTTTGATAGTGCCTGGGGATAAGAATTAGATGTTATCACCAAAATCAGTAGAAACGGTAACAACAATCAAATCAGGAAAGTCAAAAAAAACAATTAAAACAAAAAAAACAGTTTAAACACTTTAAACGCCCGCTGCCACAAGCCCTCCGCTTGTGGCTTTATTTATTCCAACATATTATCCCTATTTTACCCCTTGAAATTAAACCTGATGATTAAAAAATACTGCCTGCTTCTGTTGGCTCTTCTACCCGCGCTGTCATTTGCCCAGCTTAAGCTGCCCGATAATATGTTTTTAAAAACGATGCCCAACGGCCTTGGTGTTTTAGTGATTGAAGACAGCAGCGTGCCACTTGCCACTATCATGATTACCTGTAAAAACGGTGCTTATACCGAACCGCCCGAATTTAACGGCCTAAGCCATTTATATGAGCACATGTTTTTTAAAGCAAATAAGGACTACAACAGCGATGGGGATTTTTATAAACGCGTTAGCGAATTGGGCATGAAATTTAACGGTTCCACATCATTTGAAAACGTAAATTATTACTTTATACTGCCAAGTTATAATTTAAGCCAGGGCCTGGACTTTATGAACTCGGCTATACGGTACCCAAAGTTCGATCCTAAGGAAATGGCAAGGGAAAATATTGTTGTTGATGATGAATTTCAGCAGGACGAATCGAGCCCGTTTTATGCATTAGATGATGCCATGAACCGTCATATATGGGGCGACATGTACAGTCGTAAAAACCCGCTGGGCAACCACCAGGTAATAAGGCAGGCCACCCCTGCCCTAATGGATTCTATAAAAAACAAATATTATTTCCCCAATAATTGCTTACTAACCGTTGCCGGCGATGTAAAGCATGACGAGGTATACAAAGAGGTTGAACAAATTTATGATAGCTGGCAGCCTTCCGCATTTGACCCTTTTAAAAAATGGCCAATACCCGAAGTTAAACCACTACAAAAAACCGATTATTTTATTGTTGAATCGCAGTTATCGCAGGTGCCTTTAATTATGCTGGAATGGCAGGGGCCCGATACGCGTAATGATGTAAATGCTACTTACGCAGCCGATGTATTCTCCTATATTGTAAGTGAAAATTCATCAAAATTTAAAACCGCGATGCTGCAATCGGGCCTGGCTACGGATGTTAGTATCGGTTACCTAACCATGAGCCATGTTGGGCCAATAACCATAAACATCGATCCAAACCCGCAAAAAATAAAAGAGTGCATGGCCGAAGTAAAAAAGCAAATAGCACTAATGGATAATGATGATTATATAACCGACCAGCAGCTGGTAGCAGCCAAGCGCAAATTTGAAGTAAGGGCAATAAAGGAACAGGAAGTAACATCCGACTTTACCCAGGCAATTTCCTTTTGGTGGGCATCAACCTCAATAAGTTATTTTACAACTTATATAGATAACCTGGATAAAATTACCCGTGCCGATTTACAGAGCTATGTACGCAAATACATAAAAAATAAACCCTATTGCGCAGGATTATTAATTAACCCCGATTTAAAAGCCCGGGTAAAACCCGAAGAATTTTTTACCTCATCCAATTAACCCGTAAAAAATGAAAAGATTATTAATAAGCATTGTTATTGTTTTAGGGGTAATACCGGGGGTGTTTGCACAATCGGAAACAACATCATTTATGGTGGATGGTATTAAAGTAATATTTAAACCAACGGTAAAGGATGTGATAAATGTACGCCTGTTTTTTAGGGGCGGCGTAGCCAATTACCCTGCATCACAAGCCGGGATTGAAAAATTTGCGTTAACTGCCACTTTACAATGCGGTACGCAGCAATATAATGCACAAGCATTTAGGGATAGCACCGATGCCTATGGAATAGACATAGGCGCCGGTGCCGACCTGGATTTTGGCGATATAGACATGGATTGTATATCAAAATACTTTGATCGTGCCTGGGATTTATTGACGCAGGCTGTGGTTAATCCCAGCTTTGAAGATAACGAGGTAGAATTACTAAAAAATAAACTGGTAGCCGAGGCAAAAGCAGGCGTTACTAACCCGGATAATTATGCCCGCCTGTTAGTATTGCAAAACGCATTTGAAACAACACCTTATGCCACTAACCCTGCCGGTACCGAAGAAACAATAAGCAAGCTTAGCGCAAACGATATCAAAAATTATTATAAAAGCATTTTAAATAAAAAGCAATTGTTTATAGTGATAGCCGGTAAAATAACTAAAGAAGAGCTTATTGCGAAAATTCACGCTTCTTTTTCTGGTTTGCCTTCAAGACATTATGCTCAGCCCGATTTACGGGAGCCGGTTTGGAACGATGGGAAAATAATTACCGAAAACCGGCAGCTTTCAACCAATTATATCTATGGTATTATGAATTCGCCGCTTGTTGCAAGTGATGACTATGTGCCATACAGGCTGGGGATAACGATTTTGGGTAGCGTGCTTTTCCAGGATTTGCGCAGCAGGCTTAACTTGTCATATGATCCCGGCGCCTTTTCTCAAATGCAGCAAATGCCTTACGCCGTAATGTATATTAGTACCAACGACCCAAAAGCGGCGGTAAAAGAAATGGTAAATATGTTTAAACTGTTAGGGGGTCGCGAAATTTCAGCATCAACCCTCGAACATTTAAAAAACTCTTACATCACCACCAGCTACATCAGGCAGCAAAGCACAGCGTCAATAACATCAAGCCTTGGTGTGGCCGAAATATTAGGCGCATTGGATAAAGAAGAAAATTTACCCGCCTTGGTAAATAAAGTTACTGCAGACCAGATAGCCATAGTTTTAACAAAATATATAAAAGGCTTAAGATGGAGCTATCTCGGCAATGCGGATATGGAACAGGAAGCTGAAGCTGCCCATGTGTTCCAGGATAAGCTTAATTAGATAGCTTTTATTCTGCTGCCGCAAGCGTCCCGCTTGTGGCCCGCGTGCTATAGGCCATGTAATTTGTTGGTTACGGCATCTTAAAAGCCAAAATGAAATAACTACCTTTATTTCAACCTTATAAAAATAAACCTTTCATGAAAAAGCTATTCATCACCCTTTGCATTGCCACGCTAAGCAGCGTTGCCTTTGCACAAACTATTGATTTTGGCGTTAAAGGCGGTTTAAATTTGAGCAACCAAACCCTTAGCGGCGCAGGCCAATCGATATACAGTAAAAATTTATCAGGCTTTAACGTGGGTGGGATTATGGATTTGGGCTTCAGCGATTTTTCTATCCAACCGGGTATATTTTTTACCACCAAGGGCTATGAATCTACCCCGATACCGATTACCGGCAACCAGACATACGGCGGCGGCGTAAAAACAAAGCTAAACTATATACAGATACCCGTTAACCTGCTTTACCATATCCATATAGTACCGGGCTTAAAATTTTACCTTGGCGGCGGCCCGTATTTGGGATATGGCGTTTCGGGCAGCATTAGTGGCGATGGTGAAAGTGATGATATCCATTTCAGTAAAACAACCGATGGCTTTTCGTACAAAAACCCCGATTTCGGCGTAAACTTTATTGCCGGATTTGAGATTAAAAAAACCATTTTGCTTGATGCCAGCTACGGTTTAGGCCTGAGCAATATAACCTATTCGCCAACCGCAACTATGCATAACAGGGTGCTGGGGATTTCGGTGGGATATATGTTTTAAAAAGAAATAAAAAAATTATCTAACCTATCACTTATGAAACCGGCTTTATCCTTTATACTATTATGTATAGTATTATTTAATTTTTCCTGTAAAAAAAGCGCCTACGTCACTATTTCAGGAAATTTAGATAGCGCTGAAAACGTTAAGGTAAGAATTGTCAATCATGATTTTACAATTTTCTATGACTCAACCATAATTAAAAACGGGAAGTATAAGCTTGTCGCGAAGCTTCCCGGAGATGGTTTTTATCAATTAAATTTTAATAGCCCAGTTGTTAACCGAAAATCTTGGTCGCACTCTATTACCTTTTATGCAGAAGATTATCAAAGCTATAAAGTAATTGCAACACGCCCATATTATGTGTTGTATGATTTATATAGCGTAACATCAACGTCTTCTACACAAAATAAACTGTCTGAGTATAATAAATCTTACCGGGATAAACGGGATAGTTTAGCACATAAAAAACAACACTATTTAAACTTAGCTTCCGCAGCATTAGATAACAGCAAAATGAAATTATACAGTGCTTACGTTGATACCGTGAGTATGGTTGAGGATGAGATAAGTATGTGCTTTCTGCCGGTTCTGCATAATTTTATTAAAAACAATCCTCAAACCATTGTAACCCCATATTTAATAAGCCAGGCTACCGATTTATTTGAAAATTACAGGTTATATAAAAATGTAATGGATGGCTTAAGTGCCACAGTAAAAGATTCTAAATATTATGATGAGTCCTCAGCGCTGTTAGCTTCAGTCAAAAACTATAGTATCGGCGCAAAAGCACCTCCGATTTACGGTAACGATATTTACGGCAAACCATTGCAAATCGACTACAAAAAGAAGAAGGTTATCCTCATAGACTTTTGGGCATCCTATTGCGGCCCTTGCCGGGATCAAATACCCGATTTAAAAGCCTTATATAATAAATACAGGCAAAAGGGTTTTGACATTGTATCAGTTTCGATAGATGAAAACAGCAAACTATGGAAAAACGCAGTGGAAGAAGAGCATATACCGTGGACAAATATCTCCGAATCGGTTCAGCAGGAAGATTCAAAAAACATTAAAAATTTTGTAATCGAGCAAATACCGGCAAACTACGTGGTGGATGGTGATGGGAGATTTATAGCGCGGGATATTTCATTGGATAAACTGGGGGCGGTCTTGGAAAAGCTTTAAAATGACGATACAAACTGCTTCAGGCGAGGATGGCATTATGGCCATCTTTACTTTTAAAAATCATATCATGAATCGCTTCTTAAAATATTTTATCCCTATAACAATAATCTTGCTTGGATGCAATAAGCCTAAAAAAGCAATTAAGGTTTTGCCAAAGCCAGCAAACGATACAATAAGTATCAATGGCAATTTTAAAACGCCGGGAGTGAGGCGTGAAATTTATTTAGGTAATGAGGATGAATTTCAAAATCACAATGAATACTCGACAGACTTAAAGGTTAATGAGCTTTTTTCATATAAATTGATTTCAAAATCATCTATTATAATAAGAGATGATGATGCTTTGGGGCAAGTAAATTACTTGCTAATGGGTAGAGATAATGTTTATATAAACGAAGATGACAGCACCCATCTACTAATTTTTAAAACTACCAACAACACTATTCGAAATAATGAACTGTACTTTTTTTGTGCTTTTAAAAATCACCGGAGCGAAATGCCCTATTACAAAGCAATCGAGCATATAACTTATCAAGGGCCGCCAGATCAGGACTATAAAGAATACTATATACCATTCAGAAGTAATGATCTTAGCTTTGTCGAAAATTATGCAAAAACTAAATTTAATAATGAGTCCGCGTTCTTAAACAATTATGCACAATCGAGAAAAATCAGCTCAAAATTCAGGACTTGCGTTGAGGATATTTTTTATTTTGAATATATGAGGACTAAGATACGTATTGCACTCGCGTCCCTCCAGTCCGGAAAAAAAGTTGCATCTGACTTTGATAATGAAATAACAACTTTCAAATCAAAAACCCAGTTGGCTAACTATTTATATATTCCAGATTATAAAAGATCTTTAGACCTGTTAGCAGAATATTACTGGCTTAAAAATGACCACAAGGGCTCTCTTTATGAATCGATAAAACAAAATTTTTCTGGAGTGAATAAAAATTATTTACTCTTTGCACAAGTGAAAAAATCCTTGTCGGTTCAACCGATTGACAGAACTCTATTAAATGCTTTTTATAAAGACTGCAACAGCGTAGATTTCAAAAACGAGATAATACGAAACGTTAAGTTAATGACTATTGGTAAGAACACAATGTTGATTGGCGATTCGGGACTAAAATATTCTTTTGATGAATTAAAGGCACGCTATACCGGGCAGGTGTTATACATTGATTTTTGGGCAAGTTGGTGTGTTCCATGCCTTAGACAAATGGCACATTCAAAGAAACTACATGACGATTTAAAAACACTACCCATCCGTTTTATTTATTGTTCGATGGACAATTCAATGTCTGCCTGGGAGACTAAAGCTCTACAACTAAATTTAGATAAGAATAACAGTTTCATTGTAACCAATGGATTTAAATCTGATTTATCTAAAAGTTTTAATATTAGGACAATCCCTCGTTATATTATCATCGGAAAGGACGGGAAAGTATTTTCAACTGAAGGTTATCTTCCTGACGATGAAGCCACAAAAGCATATCTAATAAGATTATGCAGCAATTGAAAATGAGGTTAGCTATAATTCTTTTACTATAATTCAGCCTGTGGTCGGTGTTTTCACCGTACCACCGGGAGATGCTTCACCACCCTATTCCCAATCCACAATTAAATGCTCACCTTTGTATTTAAATGAGCACCGCTACAAAAGGTAAACTATTAATTATTGACGATGAAGACCGCCTGCGCAAATTGCTTGCCCGCATTTTGCAGCTGGAGGGTTTCGAGGTACTGGAAGCCGCCACCGCTAAGGAGGGATTGCGCCGCCTGGAGCATGATACAATAGACGTAATTATTAGTGATGTAAAGCTGCCGGATATCAACGGTATCGAACTCATAAAAACGATAAAAGCCGGCTACCCCGCTACCGAAATAATTGTACTTACCGCCTACGGCACTATAAACGATGGCGTAACCGCCATAAAAAACGGCGCGTTTGATTACATTACCAAAGGCGACGATAACGAAAAAATTATCCCACTGGTTAATAAGGCTATGGATAAGGCCATATTACAGCACAGGGTGCTCGACCTGGAAAATAAGCTGAATGTTAAGTTTGGTTTTGATCGTATTATAGGCACATCAACCGCTATTACCGTGGCCATTAAGCTGGCACAAAGGGTAGCACCTACCGATACCACCGTGTTAATTTTGGGCGAAACCGGCACCGGTAAAGAAGTGTTCGCCGAAGCGATACACCAGGCCAGTCCGCGTAAATTAAAGCCTTTTGTGGCTATTAACTGCAGCGCGTTTAGCAAAGAGTTGCTGGAAAGCGAACTGTTCGGCCATAAGGCCGGCTCATTTACAGGCGCCATCAAGGATAAAAAAGGTTTGTTTGAAGAGGCCAATGGCGGCACTATTTTTCTGGATGAGATAGGCGAGCTCGACCACGATTTGCAAGCCAAACTGCTGCGGGTTTTAGAGTCCCAGCAATTCATAAAAATTGGCGATACCAAACCTACACAGGTAAGCGTGCGCATACTGGCGGCCACCAACCGTAATTTACAGGACGAGGCATCGAAAGAAAAATTCCGCTCCGACTTATTTTACCGCCTGTCTGTTTTCCAGATTACACTGCCCGCCATTCGCGACCGCAGGGAAGATATAGGCTTGCTGGCCGATTATTTTATCCGCTTTTATGCCGCCAAAGTAAACAAGCAAATCACGGGTTATACCCCCGATTTCCTTGAAAAACTGGAAGCCTATAACTGGCCCGGCAACGTGCGCGAACTAAAAAACGTAATGGAACGCGCCGTTATTTTGTGCGATGGCGGTAAGGTGGATGCCTCGCTGCTACCCTACGAGTTTGAAGCAGCATCAGCCGGAACAAATAGCGGAGCCACGTCGGAATTTGACCTTGCCCTGGTAGAAAAACATCATATACAACACGTAATTAACCATACCCATGGCAACCGCGCCGAAGCCGCAAGGCTGTTAAACATAGGTGTTGCTACCTTGTACCGGAAGCTGAAGGAATACGGGATGGATTAAATATTTTTGTTCCCCTCTTGAGAGGGGTTAGGGGTGTGTTATAAAAGCGATATTAGGGCGTTACCCTCCTACGTCGGGTCGGGCTGTTCGCTCATACGCCCGCAGGGCCTTAGTCACAGGCCGGTATCCACTGCCATCCCTAACGCAAATCTCCATCCATCCATTTTGATAATACCCTATCAAAATGATATGGTTGTGTAAAATATACACTAACCTCAATAACCCCCAATTATTTTTAAATTATTGATATACTGATAATTATAATAAATATCAAAATACTGGCATCTGCTTGGTGTACCCCATTTTGGTATTATTGAAATTATCATGAGTATAAAAAACAAATTGCGCTTAGGTATCGGGTTCCTGTTCCTGATGGCGCTAATAAGCTCGGGCCTGGCCGATTATTATTTAACCCGCCTCAGCAATGATTCGAAAGCGATATTAAAAGACAACTACCGTTCGCTTGAATATGTGAAAAATATCGAGCTGGCATTGGATTACCCCAAAACCGTAAGCAACGCCACCCGCATTAGTACCATAGAAAATAACCTTACCAAAGAAGAGCAAAACATCACCGAAAACGGCGAGCAGGAACTGGCCGATTCTGTACGTGATAACTTTGAAATTTACCGTATTTCATTAACCAATCCCGAAGCGATAATTGATTTAAGCTATAAAATACGTGGCGAGTTGTATAGCATTATGCAGCTCAACATGGCCGCCATCGAAAAAAGGGATAATACCGCAACCCATACCGCCAATACTGCTGTTATCATTGTATCCTTAATAGGTACGCTTTGCTTCTTAGTAGCTTTTAGCTTCGCGGTAAATTTCCCAAGCTATATTGCTAATCCCGTAATCAAAAACATCAACGAGTTTCAGCAAATTAACGAGGCCAAAACAACTTTTATCGCCACCATTTCGCACGAGCTTAAAACACCACTATCAGCCATAAAAATGAGCCTCAAATTGCTGGATGACGCACGTGTAGGCCCTGTTAATGAGGAACAAAAACAATTGCTGCAAAACATTAACGATGATACCCACCGCCTGCTGCAAATTACTGCCGAACTGCTGGATGCTGCACAGGTAGAATCGGGCAAAATAACCATGAACTTTGGCAGCACGCATCCCCAAAATATTGTAAACTACGCGGTGCAGGCCATACATTCATTGGCAGAGCAAAAAGAAATCACCATCGCGGTTAACTGCCCCGAAAGCCTGCCAAACGTAACTGCCGATTTAGACAAAAGTACCTGGGTGCTTATCAACCTGCTATCAAACGCGGTAAAGTATAGTCCGGCAAAATCAACTGTTACCCTCGACGTAAAAAAAGTAAGCGGTAACAGCATCAGCTTTTCGGTAAAGGATAGCGGCAAGGGTATTGATGAAAAATACCTGTCGCGCATATTTGAAAGGTATTTCCGCGTACCCGGAGCGGGCGATGAAACTACCGGCACCGGCCTGGGCCTTGCCATAGCTAAAGATTTTATTGAAGCCCAGGGCGGCACCATAGAAGTTGAAAGCGAACTTAACGAAGGCAGCCGCTTTTTCTTCAATCTCAACATTAATCATTCTAAATAATACCCCTTTTTAAACTATTCTAAAACACAATGAACCCCCATCTAAAAAAAGTTACCGCCGCAGGCATGTTGATTACGCTTGGTATCATCTTTGGTGATATTGGTACTTCGCCCCTATATGTTTTCCAAACTTTATTAACCGAAGGCGGAAAGGTTGACCAATCACTTGTATACGGCTCCATATCCTGCATATTCTGGACACTTACGTTGCAAACCACCTTCAAATATATTTTCATCACACTACAGGCCGATAACAAAGGCGAAGGCGGTATATTTTCGCTTTACGCGCTGGTTAGGCGTTACGGCAAATGGCTGGCCATACCCGCCATTATAGGCGCCGGCACCTTACTGGCCGATGGTATTATTACCCCGCCTATATCGGTAACCTCGGCTATCGAGGGTTTGGGCAACGTGCCATCGTTAACTGCTTATTTTACACCCGGCAACGGGTTAATACTGGGTATTGTTATTGGTATTATACTGTTACTGTTCTTTTTTCAGCAGTTTGGCACCAACGTGGTTGGTTCGGCATTCGGGCCGGTTATGTTGCTGTGGTTTGTGATGATAGGCCTTTTAGGTTCGTTACAGATAGCACATCTGCCACAAATTTTCAAAGCATTAAACCCCTATTACGGTATACATTTATTAATAGATCACCCTCGCGGCTTCTGGCTGTTAGGCGCAGTATTTTTATGTACCACAGGTGCCGAGGCGCTGTACTCAGACCTTGGGCATTGCGGCCGCAAAAACATCCAGATGAGTTGGATATTTGTTAAAACCACCCTGGTGTTAAACTACCTGGGCCAGGGTGCATGGGTATTGGCGCAACCGGCAAATACAAACTTCAGCAACATCAACCCATTTTTTCACATTGTGCCTAACCCGCATTTGCTGATGATACCATGCGTGGCGTTAGCCACACTGGCAACCATTATTGCCAGCCAGGCGCTGATAAGCGGTTCGTTTACGCTGATAAGTGAAGCCGTGAGCATGAACTTCTGGCCGCGCATCACTATAAAATACCCCTCAAATATCCGCGGGCAAATTTATATACCCAGCATTAACTGGATTTTGTGCTTTGGCTGTATCGCGGTATCGCTTTACTTCCGCACCTCCGAGGCCATGACGGCAGCTTATGGTTTCTCTATCACCATAGCCATGCTCATGACCACTATTTTAATGTACTACTTTATGCGCTATGTTAAGCACTGGCCAATATGGTTGGTTACCATTATACTGTGCGTATTTTTATGTGTAGAGTTTAGCTTCTTTATAACCCAGGCAGCAAAATTGTTAAAACGTTTGTTCTTTGTGGTGTTCGA
>Ga0302309_10001523_pt1 | contig 20988 bp, 13 predicted proteins | sample III_Palsa_N1_1_FD_200453 | JGI IMG/M metagenome (GOLD analysis project Ga0302309, IMG submission 200453) | Peat permafrost microbial communities from Stordalen Mire near Abisko, Sweden - III_Palsa_N1_1 | ecosystem: Environmental > Terrestrial > Soil > Palsa > Peat permafrost | place: Sweden... | reverse complement strand
GGCATCCTCCTTATGTGCAGGGTGTATACCCCGCTTCCTTTGCTGGCCCAGGAAATTCCTGTATGGAAATACGTGGACCCATTCATCGGTACGACCGAAAGCGGGGTGGTCACCCGTTGGGGAAATGACGGCGGGGTTTACCCCGGGGCTGTCGCTGTCTCGGGATTCATGCAGCTAAGCCCCGAGACCCGTTTACCCTCTTCGGGGGGATACCATTACCAGGACCATTTCATTTACTTTTTTAGTTGTACGAATCATCAAAGCGGATTTCCATCCGGGTCTTCAGGTCGTCTCTATGTCATGCCGTTGATCAGTGCAACCCGGCCAGGCGCTGATACTAACCAACCGGGCGCTGATACTGCTCCACCGGGGCAGAACGGCCGCCCCTTTTCCCATGCAGAAGAGAAGGCGGAGCCGGGATATTACAGGGTAAGGCTGGGTGACGACGGTACCGTCGTGGAGGCGGTAGCTACCGCCCGGGCGGGTGAATTCCGGATCCATTTTCCGGCGGGTGTGCCTCCAAGGATATTTATAGGGGATGTGGGAGCGAACACTGCATTCAATTTCAGCGAGAAGTATACAAGCCTGCGGACGGTTCCGGGAGGACAGGTCTTTTCGTTTCCGGGGACAGTGGCTGCGCGGACCATCCTCCTGAAGATCAGCGCTTCTACTGTGAGTGTGCAAAGCGCTCAAAAAAATATAGACGTGGAATGCCGCCTGCCGTTTGATATATTGCGCGCTGGCGTCAGGGAACAGTGGTCAAAGGCTTTGTCAGTAGTAAAAGTGACCGACAATAATACCAGGAACAAAACCATCTTTTACACGGCCCTGTATCATTCCCTGCTGGTGCCCTGGATCATTTCTGATGTGGAAGGAAACTACCGGGGAGCAGATGGACGGATTCACCGGGTAACCGGTCACAATGAGTATGGGAAATTTTCACCCTGGGACAGCTTCCGGTCCTTACACCCGCTGCTTTCCCTTCTTTTTCCCGACAAGGAATCGGCCATGGTCAGGTCCATGCTGGACATATACACGCAGAGCGGATACCTTCCGGTGGAGTCCATGACAGGGAACCATTCCATCCCTATTATTGTGGATTCCTATCTAAAGGGCGTTCCGGGTATTGACAAGGACCTGGCATATAAAGCCATGTCCAGGAGTATTATAAAGGGCCCTTTTATCCAAGGCGATATGGCGGTATACCGCGAGAGGGATTATATCCCATTTGAATATCCGGAGTCAGTGACGCGGACGCTGGAGTATGCCTATGATGACTGGACACTGGGACAGTTTGCGGGGAAGGTCATGGGGGACAAGCCGGCTCATGCCTTATTGGAAGAGGCAAGCCTTGCCTATCGCTACCTGTTCTATCCGCCGGCATTGCTCATGTTACCACGCGAGGGGGATATATTCAAGCTCAGACCCGGTAATGCAGGATACAAGGAAGGAGATGCCTGGGTATATTCCTATTTTGTGCCGCAGGACCCGGCCGGACTGATCGATATCATGGGAGGGGCCCCTGTTTTTGCTGCGAATTTGGATTCGGCGCTGACGGATGGGCGCATTCTGTTTGACAATGAGACGGTTTTACAGTTGCCCTATCTTTTCAACGAAGCCGGGCTTTCCCCACTCACGCAGAAATGGGTGAGGACGATCATGAGCAATCGCTATCAGGCATCACCTGACGGCCTGCCGGGGAACGATGACCTGGGGGCTATGTCTAGTTGGTACGTATTCAGTGCCCTGGGCCTTTTTCCTGCTTGTCCGGGAGAACCACAATATGAGATTGGATCACCCATTTTTCGGTCGGCCAGTTTGCGGGTGGGACCAGGGAAGCGCTGGGTGATCAGGAGTGAACATGCAGGACCAAAGAACATCTATATCCAATCGTTGAGCATAAACGGCCTGCCCTACAGAGGAGTATCTGTTCCACATAATATGCTCATGAAGGGAGGACAGATTAATGTCGACATGGGCCCCTTTCCGGGACCTGCGTTGCTTCCGGAGGAGCGAAAACACCCATCTTTTAGCCTATCTGATATTTTGGCGCCGTCAAAAAAGATCGAGCCGGGAGAGCTGTTCAACGTCGCCTTTTCCCTGCGCAATACAGGCAGTGAAGGAACGGTGCAAGTGCAGTTATGGGTAAATGGAAGGGTAGTGGGTCGTAAGAACTGCCTGGTGGCTACCGGGGAAGGTATCAGTGATTCAATCAGTTGTCGCCTGTATAGGATCGGTAAGGCCCTACTTCGGCTGGACTTAGTGGGATCAACATCTGGGAAGGCCGACACCTTGATCGTTGAAGTCGTCAAGCCCGATCGGCCTATGCCGGATGAGCCGGAAGTCTTAGCGGTAGAGATGCAGCCCCTGATCCGGGAAGGAGATTCCGTTATTGCCCATTTTTCCGTCGTCAACACAGGATGGGAAACAAAGGCCTTTCTTCTCCCCCTGAAAGTGGATGGAGAAACGGTGTGCCTGGACACGATCTTGCTGGAGCCGGGGGAGCAACGGGCTTTGTCGTCCGTTTTGCAAATCAAAAGCAAGGGTATCCATAGGTTGCAAATAGGGGGAAGGGAGCGAACCTTCAAATTATACGGAACCCCCTTAGAGGCTTGTGTGCTGGACCTGTCATTTGACCAAAAAAAGGAGAGAGAATGGATGACGGACCGTTCGGGATTCGGTAACCATGTCGTCTTGATGGGGACATCCTTGGGCAAAGAGGACATCGACACGCTGGACACAGGCCTCTTCCTTGGCAGGGACCGGTACCTTCAAATAGGCGGCAGTCCCAGCCTGGACGAAATGGGAGAAAAGCTGACGATGATGTTGTGGGTATACCCACACGGGACAGAGAGTAGGGGGCTGGTGGATATTTTTACCAAAGGAGATAACCATGTGTTGCAGGTATCGGATCATAAAACGCTGACTTTTTTTGCCGGAGGCTGGGGAAGAGGGGATTGCACGGTGGACCTTCCTGCAGACTGGACCGGCCATTGGCATCACATCGCGGGTGTTTGCGGGCCGGACGGGCTCAGGGTTTACATCGACGGGCAACTGCGCGGATATACCCGAATGGAAAAAGGGGTGAATTTATCCATTGATCACAATACCTGGATCGTCGGCCGGAATGAAGAATTCCCCGGGAAGCGGATCTATGAGGGATATGTGAATAAGGTCAAAGTGTACCAGGAAACTTTGGAAGCGGCCGATATATTATCGATCTACCGGACGGAAGGCCGGAACGTGGCTACTTCTTCTCCGTTTTAATCTTATTGGCCACCAACACGCCTATTTTTTTTCCCATTTCATTACTCCGCAAACAGCAATATTGATAGTGTATACCTCCATAGAAACGGGAGTTCATGGTTTCCAGTGCGGCATTTCGGAAGGACGTGTAGGAACGCTGCGGAATACCGAACTCCAGTTCGGATGTATCGGTAAACGCAAAATTGTCTCCGAACTCGCTTGTCAGGGCCTCTGAGGCCGCCGCCGAGATGGTGCAGTGCCCGCAGGTGTATTCAGGAAAAGGAGGTGTTTGTAAATGGGGTTTCCAATTCGGATCAAAATACTTATTGATGACCGTTTCAGGCCTCATGGTGTTATAAATATATTTGACATTCCAACATTGAATAAAGGCATCGAAAAGTGCCACGGCTGTTTCAGCATAGGCAGCCACTGTTTTAGGGAAATCCGCACCGGACTTCCTGGCGGCTATGCCGGTGATGCTCATCCAATGGCCCCCGGGCGAAAACTTTTTGGTGGCAAAAGACAGGTGGCCGTAGACGCTTAATTTGAAAGGGTTGTCATCCCAGAAATTTGCAATGAAGGCCTGCTCAGGCGTGAGGCTGTCATCGACCGCTTCTATTTTTCTTACTTCCTGGTAATAGGGGCTTTCTTTATTCGTCACGTTGAAGGGATAGGGAGGAGGAGGCATAAATTCATTGACACTATCCACTACGATATACCGGATCTGGTTCCAGTGCGGTTCTGCGGCAGCCGAATAGGCTGGCGGCGTAGGTACCCACCTGCCTGGAGAATCATTCACGGTATATTTAGGCGCACTTCTGGTTTGCGCATAATGATCCAGCTTGCTCCATCTCATGATGGCTGAGGCTATGGTATCGGCGTAGGCGAGGGTGTTATCATACATATCGGAAGGCATGCCGTGGTCTTGGGCCATCTGCTTGAGGCTATCCGTGAATACCTTCATACTACCTTTCGGGAACGTCACGGCCTCCCCTAACTGGCAATAAGCGAGCAATGAAGCAAATTCGAAGTCGATCATCTGTCCGACAGGCGGTTTGGGAACGGCGCGTAATCCGTTTAACTGCCCTGCAAAAGAATTGTACTTATCCGGATACCCCGCAGCGATACATTCATAGCCCGCGACAGCGGCATATAAATAGTTCCTGGAGGCTACTATCGGGCTGAAATTGTTCCCCATGACTACCGTATTCAGGTCGTGGACCGTATTGGAATACAGTTGGGGATTCTTGAATATCTTATCATAGTCATGCTTCGTATGGCAGGACATAAAAACGATCGATGCCAGCAAAACAAGAGGTGTTCTTTTCATAAGGCATAAATATAAGCAGTTCTTCTTTTTGGTGTGATTTATGCAAAATAAATTATAACGAGTGCGGGAATGGAAGCTTCCTCTATACTGAAGCATATTCAACCACTAAAATATAGATATGGAAAAACGAATATTGGGTATTATTTTATCCGTATTGGGGATTATAGGCCTCATTCTGGCGGCCATCGTCTTTATGCACGGGGGAGAAGGTTCAAGTCATGTAAAGAGCATTTGCGTATATGCCATATTAGGGATCGTTTTCTTTTTCGCGGGTATAGGGCTGGTGCGCAATACAAATGACAAGGCAACATAGGCCTCCGATTCATTACCGAAACCACCTGAAATTACGGACAAAGACAAAATGAAAAGGGCCCCCGGATCATATTCCCGGGGCCCTTTTCATTGGTTGTTATGTAGGGAGACTTTTAGCTCCCCGTTTCCAATAACTTATATAATTCATCCAGTTTGGGCGAGAGGATGATTTCCGTTCTCCTGTTCAGCGCCCGACCTTCAGATGTGCTATTGGGCTGAACCGGATCGTATTGGCTATGTCCGGAGGCGATCACCCTTACCGGGTCCACCTTATAGTCATTGGTCAGCACCCGCACGATTGAATTGGCCCTGGCCGTACTCAGATCCCAGTTGTCCATATACCTTCCATGAATGGGGATGGAATCCGTGTGACCTTCTATATCCACGGTAATGTCAGGATTGACATTTAATACGTCAGCCAGCTTACCCAAGGCCAACTTGCCCTTTGGATTGACCACCGCACTGCCGGAAGGAAACAACAGGTTCTCCTGCAAACTGACATATACCTTTCCGTTTTTGATTGACACGGTCAGTTCGTTCGAATTGAAACCCACCAATGCGTCACTCATCTTTTGGCGGATCTCCTGGGTGGCCTTCTTTTGTTGATCCATCAGTTCCTGCAGGTGCTGCAGCTTCTTCTGCTGGTCTGCCAATTCCTGCTGGCTCTGGCTTAGCTGAGACTGTTTGTTGGCGGCATCGGTGGACAGTTGTCCGGCCCGGTTGCTGAGTGCGGAAACTTTGTTGTTCAGGTCTGTAATCTGTTGTTGCAGGTCAGCTATTTTAGAAGCCTGCATGGCACTGTCACTTCTGACAGATTGCAGGGCGTTTTGTGACGCCTTGAGTTGTCTCGTTGGAACACAACCGGCCAGTAATGAAGTGCCCACTACAATGACCAGTAAGTAATTTAGTATTTTGCCCATATATCAATGTTTGATTTTACGCGTTATGCATTACATATGCAATTTATAGGCCGCGTTAATTTGCCCGGATTGGGGCGCATCTTACACAATACTGTGCATAAATAAAAAGGCAAGGAGATTTGTACACATTTTTTAGGCAAAGGTCCGGGCAGAGGAGGACCGCTTATGCCTTTTACAGCTGAACCAAAGGGCCAGTAATACACCGTAACTACCTCCGCGTTCAATCCACTCAAAGAGTTCATAATGCGGATACAGCAGTTCGCTGCTCGCTTTCCAAAGCAACAAGATGGCCAAAAGAGTTCGGGAAGGCCGTAGCAGCAGGAGTATGGCCCCGGTGATCTCCCATGCGCCGACTATATTGGCCAAGGTGACCGGATGGGGAAATCCCAATGTTGAATATTGGGCGATCAATGCCTTTTTTTGCAGCAGATTTAGCCATCCATGCCCCGCCAGGAGCAGGAAGCCTGTTAGGCGTAGGCCGAGGGTTGCTTTCCTGAAAGCAGATCTACTTACCGAAGCGCCTGGATGGATGGGGCGGAGCCAATCAGCCCTGTTTTTCGTCACGCCGGATAGGAGCAGCAGGCAAAGGGGGGCTCCGAAATTGCCCGCGCGTTCAATGAGCTCTGCAAACGGTTCTCCCGACAACGGGCGCAGGGAGGCGGTGACCAACCCCCATAGCGCCAGCCACGCAAATAAGGCCCGTATGGGATAGAAGAGCAGCATACACCCCAGCAGGATATCCACAGAGCCCAGGATAGGCATCAACCGGTAAGCCAGGTCATGACCTATGCCGAATACCGCGAAATAGTTACACCAAATGGGCTTGGTGATGATACCGAAAGCCCCGTGGCCTATGAAACACATGGCGGAGGCCACACGCAGGCTGTAATGCATTTTTTGTTCCGTCGCCTGCAAATCCAGGGAGTCTGCATGCCCCGTCCTATTGATTGACCAATCCATTGCCGAGTCCGAATTTTTGGATAAGATGATTGCCTATCTGAGTGCCCAGCAATTTACCATTTTCTACAGCTTCCCTGAAATGGATTCCTCCGTACAGACGGCTCATGGCAGCCTCGCCTGATGCCTGAATAAATGATTCAAAACTCCTGTCAGGCAAGCCGAAGGCCTTCTCTACGTTATCCGTATAGTGGAAATGATCCCCGTAAATGGCCGTCAGTACGGTAGCGGATGCCATGGAAATGACACTATGTGCACTGGGGTATTCGGGGAAGGGTGGGGTTTGCAGCAAGGGCTGCCAGGTGGGATTGTACAATTGCTGGACGGCCGTGATGGGACGCAGATAATTAGTTCTGTATTTTTCATCCCAGGAGGCGATGAAGCCATCGAACAGGGCTATGGAAACCAGGGAATAAGTATAGAGCGCGGCTGTCAACCCTTTGTTTTCCTGCCTGATCGCGATTGCAGCGATGCCTATCCAATGCCCCCCGGGAGAAATTTTCTTAATACTATACATCAGGTGGCCCACCGTCTGGGTGGCATAGGGATTACAGTCCCAGAAGAGCGCAGAAGCCCTCTGATCAGCGGTCAGATGGTTGCACGTCTCGTACACTTCCATGTATTCTTTAACGAAGGCCGGTGACTTAAAAGGTGCGGGTTCGGGTATGGTATATTGGTGGGCGCTAGTAAGGGTCATAGACCTGATCTGGTCCCAATGCGGCTCCACTGCCTCCATATAATCGGGGCCTGTTTGTTTCCAGGTAGCAGAATCTTTTCCCGGCGTGAAGCGGGCCAGGGTTCTGGTATATCCATAACCGTCCCCGCCTGCCCATTTCAATATGGCATTGGCCACCTGCATCCCGAACCGGACGGAGCGCTCATAGACTTCTTTGTTTGCCTGGCTGTGATGGCTTCGCTGTATTTCGATATCGACTGAGTCATATAATTGTTCGAACAGGTCTTTGGAAAATACCAGGGCGTGGGCTGTCATATGAAAGGCAGCAGCGCCGGCCACCATCCAGTCGTAGGATAATGCAGGGTCGCTTGCCGGCCAGAGAATGGAATCATTCCCTAAACCGTTCAGCCTGCCGACAAAACTTTTAAAGGACGAGCTACCGGGACGGGCGGCTTCGTAAAACGAGATCATGGAATACACATAGGTCCTGCTGGCGACAGGTGGAGCGGTAATGTCCCGTATCATTACTTCAGTTAAAGCATGAAGCGCCTTTTCCACTATCCGGGTGTCGCTGACAGATGTTTTATCGGTGGGCGCCGGGCCTTGGGCAGCTGTCCGGCAAAGCCCAAGTGTCATCAATCCGCATAGAATATACCGGCCACTAACGGACCTTGAAAATTTGGATACTGTCATTGTTATTGGCTACTATGATGAATTGATCTATTTGAACCATCTTCCGTACGTCCTTATCCGCATAAAAACCGCCGCCGCCGGGGACGACTAAAAATTCGGGATGACCCGAGACGTCCTTTTGCGTGGTGAGCAATAAGCCCTTGCCTGCATCTTCCCGGCCCCATTGAGCCCTTACCGCGTAATTATTGCCGGCGAGTAAAATGTCTTTCAGTCCCCCGGTCTGCCCTTTGAAATAACCCGTCAGGATGTCCCTTACGGGGAACGCCTGGGCCTCCGGAGGGAAGGCTTTAAAATGGAAGACGCTTCCGTCATTGAGGAATATACCCGATCGGAACTCTTCCGCCGACAGGTGAATGGCGCCTGCCCACTGCTCCCTGGTCATAATGTCATTGACGGTAGCATCACAATAAGATTGGTAGGTGGGGTATTGGGTTTTAAAGGAAGGGATCTGGTCGAGCAAATCATCCCGGGTGGCCATGGGATAGCTCTTCCCCTGGATATAATAACTCAATATTGCGTCCAGGGAACCATTATTATCCAGGTCAGCGGCATCGACCGTGACGGGTTCTTCGGGGCTGGGTTTCATTTGTCCGTTCAATCCTTCATTGCCGGCAATAATATCCAGGTTTCCGTCCCCGTCAACGTCTTCAATCTTCAGGCAATTCCACCAACCGGAAGAATGGGGGATCACCAGCTTTTTATCCGCGCTGAAATAGGGAGCGCTTCGCTGGCCAAAGAGAATAGTTACTGGCATGAATTCCCCCGCCAGCACCAGGTCATCGATCCCGTCCTTGTTGATGTCGGCCACCTTTACGGTACATACCATGCCTATATTTTTCAGGAAATCAGGAGTGACATCCGTGAAAACGCCTTTGTCATTGCGGAACAGGTAGCTACGGGGTGCTTTGGGATAGGCTCCGGTCTCTACTTGCCCCGCCCTGAAAATATCCATATCCCCGTCTCCGTCCATATCAAAAGCTACGACTGCTCCCCCGGAGCTTGCCGTGGGGGGCAATACGCCGGGACGATTGCTCCAATGCCCCCGCCCGTCATTCCAATAAATATGGTCCTGGAAATTCGCTTCATTGCCACCGCTGACGACGTATAAGTCCGGGTGCCCGTCTCCGTCCAGGTCCGCAAAAGTGGCCGCCACCCCTTCGTATTGGGCATCGGAGTCCAGTACGGGAGGCTTCAGGCTTTCAAATTTGCCATTCCCGGAATTGACCAGGATTGCCCCGGGCTGCCCTTTGCCGCCTCCCACAAACAGATCCGTCTTGCCATCGCCGTTTACATCTGCTGCCGCCAGGGCAGGTCCATTCCGGGAGTACTGGCGGGGTAACAGGGGTTCCCGCTTAAAGTCATTATAGTCATCCTCTTTGTGGAGAAAGGGGGACATTCCATTATTCAATTCCGTAAACAGGTTCGTCGCAGGTGAGGCATCGTTCTTTTGGATAACGGTGGCATTTTTTTCCTCCAGCACCAGCGTTCTGTTGACTTCCTGGCCTTCCAGGACCTGCGTTTTTCCATCGTTCCAGGTGACGGTGACTTTCACAGAGTCCCGCTTGCCCAACCCAAAGATCAGGCAGGGCTCTGAGGAGGATTCAAATCCATGGACCGGCATCATCTCCTGCAACTGCTTGAACCCGTCCCGCGCTTCCACCACGACCTTGGCGCCAATACCGAAACGGTTCTTGCCGTTCCCCGAAAACCTGATCTTCAAATAATGATTTTTCAGGTCCTCGGCATGATTCTGCCAGATGAATGCCGGTTGGTTAATATTGTTCACCACTAAATCCCAATCCCCATCATTGTCAAAATCACCGTATGCCGCCCCATTGGACAAGGAAGGCAGGTCCATGCCCCATTGCTTCGTCACGTTCTCGAAGGACAGGTCGCCCTTGTTCCTGAACAGGTAGCTCCTCACCTGGGAAGAGGGCATCTTTAATACCATAGAATAAAGGTCGGGCTGCTGGCCGGCGTCCCTGGCCTTTTGTACTTCTGAAGGCACGGTATACTTCAGGAAATCCATGTTCGTGTAATCCCTCATATACCCGTTCGTAATAAACAGGTCCTGGTTGCCGTCCAGGTCGAAATCCGCGAAGAGGGCAGACCAGCTCCAGTCAGTATTAGAAATACCCGCCAGTTGCCCGATCTCGCTGTACCTGATCCTTCCCCCGTAATTACCGCCCAGATGCAGCATGTTCCGCATATACTGGTAATAATAACCGTGGTCAATAAGGTTTTGGAAATGGTCGTAACCGTCAGGCCCTTTAAGCATCTTTTGCCTTTTATTGGATTCCGGCAGCATATCCAGCGTGAGCAGGTCTGGTAGGCCGTCATTGTTTATATCGGCTACATCGCATCCCATTGAATACTTGGACGTATGCCCCATGAACTCTTTCAGGGATTCTTTAAAGGTGCCGTCGTGCTGATTGATATAGAGATAATCATCTTCGTCATAATCGTTGGTTACGTAGAGATCGTCCCACCCATCCCCGTTGAAATCGGCGACTGCCACGCCCAGCCCGAAGCAGATGGGATTGGATATAATCCCTGCACTGTCTGTAACGTTGGTGAAATGCCCGCCGTCATTCCGATATAAGCGGTCGCCTCCCAGCGGATCGTGAGCGGTCTTCATATACGCCACGTCATAATTCTTGAGCCTCTTGATTGAGTGCCTTAAAAGAAAGAGATCAAGGTCCCCATCGTGGTCATAATCAAAAAAAACAGCCTGGGTGGAATTGCCCGTGTCATCAATGCCATATTTGGCTGCCTCCTCCTTAAATGTGCCGTCATGTTGATTGATGAACAACAGATTTTTTCTGTTGTCCATGTCCCCATTCCCCGACCGGCAAATATAGATGTCCAGCCACCCGTCCCCATTGATATCGACCAGCGTGACTCCCGTCTTCCAACCTTCGGCCTCTACGTTGGATGATCGGCTGATGTCCTGAAATGTAAAATGCCCTTTGTTGAGATAGATCTTGGGCTGCTCAATATTAGAAATGAATACAATATCCGGCAGGCCGTCGTTATTCAGGTCGCCGACGGCAACGCCGCCACCGTTATAAAAATATTCATAAGTGAGTACATTCTGATCGGCGGATTCCACAATCCTGTTCTTGAAGTTGATCCCTGATTGCTTGGCAGGTATCAGGGTAAATAGGCTTTGGCTGCTGCCTGCGTAAGGGATGGCCAGGGTAAATACAAGCGCCGATACCAGGTATGAAAAGCAGTCAGATCTCATATTAGCCATGTATTAAGATAAATATCCTGTAAGGTAAATATCCTTTATTTATCTGGAAATTCGATAACTGCCTCCAGTTCCCTATTGTCTCTTTAGGGGAGTGTACCCGGTCTGGATTTTGTAATCTATAAAAAAACAAAATTTCTCCATAAAAAAAATACATCCCGGAAGAGCAATTTAATTATGGATAGTCAATTATATTTATCGAAAATAATACATTATGCCACATATTGGTTTGCCGGAAGGGTATCCGGGTATACGGAGCTTGTTCATGTATAGCCCAGTGACGGCATTGCCGTTGAATCAATTGGTTCAGACACTGTTGTGGGACCCCGCCACGTCGACCCTGACGCCGGGCGAAAGGGAACTCATCGCCACCTATACCTCTTCACTGAATCATTGTAAATACTGCGCCTCTACCCATGGTGCCATTGCCAAATATCAATTAGGGGGCGACGAAGCCCTCGTGAAAAGTGTGGTGCAGGACAGTGAACATGCCGACATCTCTGACAAGATGAAGGCGTTGTTGAAGATTGCCGCCAAGGTGCAGCAAGATGGGAAAGCGGTTGAAAAAAAGGATATTGATTTTGCCCTGGAACAGGGCGCTACGGAAAGGGAGATCCATGATGCCGTATTGATCACCGCCGCGTTTTGCATGTATAACCGGTATGTCGACGGGCTAGCCTCCTGGGCGCCGGATGATCCGTCTGTATATGAAGAGATCGGCAAGCAGCGGGCCACGGAGGGATATATGACCAAACCTTTTCTGGTAAAACAGTAATGGTACAACAATAGTAGAATGTTACATTAACCGATCATTGATATGAGAAATTTGTTTACGGCTCTCGTCCTTCTTTTTCTTTTTGCGACGGAAATATTGCGTGTCTACTTCATTATGCCCTTTCCGGGCAGCCAGCAGGAAAACTCCATTGCGGTCGCCTACTGGTTAAGCAGGAATATTTGGTGGCTGCGGCTCGGCGGACTCCTCATACTGGCATTCCTGTTAATCGATAAAGTCAGAAGGGGTAAACCCCTTCCCATCATCGGCTGGGGAATTGCGCTCTTATTGTACGGTTTTGTTTTTTTCATGTTTAACTACAGGTTTGAAGCGGATAAAATGTTTTATCAGCCGGAAAACAAAAGTTTTTCCTCCGCTGCTGCAGATACTTCCAATGGGAGTGGACTGGTGATTGGTGTGGTGATCAATGGGGAGGCAAAGGCGTATCCTATAGAGATCATAGGCTACCATCACCAGGTAAGGGATACGGTGGGTCGTATACCGGTCATGGTCACCTATTGCACCGTGTGCCGGACGGGCAGGGTTTTTAGTCCGGAAGTGGAAGGGAAGGCAGAGCATTTCCGGTTGGTAGGCATGGATCATTTTAATGCGATGTTCGAGGATGCCACTACCGGCAGTTGGTGGAGGCAGGCCACGGGAGAGGCCATTGCCGGAGAGGAAAAAGGAAAAAAACTGCCCGAAATATATAGCCAGCAGGTAACACTGGCATCCTGGGTCAGGCAGTATCCGCAAACATTGATATTACAGCCGGACCCTGTGTTCCGGAAAAAGTATGAAGGATTAAAAGGATATGACGTGGGGATTATTAACAGCAAGCTGGAGAAAAGGGATTCCGCCTCCGGGCACTTTAAATCATGGGTCGTCGGTGTGCAGGTGGGGAAGAATGCCCGGTCATATGATTGGAATTTGCTCAGGAACAAAGGCCTCCTGGAGGATTCACTGGCTGGGTTACCCTTGGTCGTTTTCCTGGAAAAAGACACCAATTCTTTTCATGCATTCTCAAGGAACGTCGGTGGGGTGGCCCTGCAATTTCAGCGGGTGGATTCTACCGGCTGGATTACAGATACGGACACGCATTCTTTATGGAGTCCTTACGGGTTGTGCACCCAAGGGCAGTTGAAAGGGCTGCAACTGGGGCATGTCAGGGCGTACCAGGAGTTTTGGCACTCCTGGAAGACCTTTCACCCAGATAGCGAATGATGCGGGTTTGCCCGAATAGCGAATGATGTCGTTTTATCCCAATTGAGACTGGTGTCGTTTTAGCTCTTTTGCTGACCCGGTCTAATCAAGAGGGCTCTGTCTATAATACTGTATATGACTTCGGCGGGTATCACGAGGCTGCTTGCCCTGCTATGCCTGGCGATGTTTATGCCGCAAAAATGCCCTTCGATATCAAATACGGGTCCTCCGCACATTTCAGGTGTAAGAATTGCATCGTGCGAAAACACCTGCTCAAATCCATCTCTTATGACACTTTTGCCCCCTGCAAATTGTTCGGCCGGATGGTGAAGAGCCATGGGAGGCAGGGGCATGGTTCCCAAAACGATTTCCTTTGAATAGGCGGCCCCGGACCTGCTCATTTGCATGGTCACCGTATCTCCTGGCCAGTATTTCATCAGTTCATTTCCATAATCCTCCGCCTTATTCATGGGCACTCCATTAATACTCAGTACTTCGTCTCCGATTCTCATGTCCTGTTCGCTTGCCGGGGAAGGAGATTGTATATAAACAAGGAGCAGGGGTCCGCTTTTGGGTGAAATGGAGGCGCCCAGAAAGCCAATACTGAAGAACTTGCCGGACTTGAAAGGAATTCCGCCTGCTATGCTGATGATCGCCGCCTCATCCGGTTGGGGAGAGACGAGGAACTTTCCGGGGCGGATCGCAGGTAAAGAATCATTCAATCCTTGCCTGAATATGATTCCCCCTTTGATCTCCCTTTCCGGCTGTAATATGACCAGGTCATTCTGCCTGTCACGGAATATAACAGTCGCTGGGATCCGGTGTTTTCCATCGAATAATGTAATGGAATCATTTCCCACGATGGAGCTCTTTCCGGCGACAACGCATTGATATCGCCCATTCATCTGGGATATGCCCTGCAAAGAGAACAGTGTCCCTACCGCCCGCTGCTCTTTACCGTGGACCCTGCTCTTAATGGTTAAACCGGCGGCTTGAAATTTTGAGGCCACTCCGGCCATACGCTTATTGAAGCCTTTAATGCCGGGGATGAGGCCGGCCTTCTTTACAGGAGGGTTATTATTAATAACATCAGGGGAATCAGGGAAAGAAGTGTAGACAGTGGGAGAGTGCAACGCCGTCCAGTATTTTATATACAGGTCTACCGGGATCTCATAATTGATATCTTCCGGAATATCCACCGCACTATGCAGGGCAATGACGTGTCCAAAATAATCGAAGAGAGGACCGCCGGAATCGCCTGGCTCCATGATACAGGTGGATTGTACAAATCCTTTTGCATTTTTTACGTGGGAGATATACCCGAATCGAACCGTCGGCAGTGGATTAAATAAGCTTTCCGGATAGGAGATGCTCAAACAGGGCTCATTGAATTCTAACCCGGATGAACGGCCCATCTCGGCATAAGGCCAGGGCCCTTTAGTAAGGATCTTCATCATGCCCACATCCGGTACGGATTTGTCCTGGGCAAGTTCTATCTTTCCAAGCGCCATCGCGATGCATTCCCTTCCGTCGGGAAAGGTCACTTTACAAGTCTTGCCCGGAATCGTCACGTGAGCCGCCGTCAGAATATCACCGTCACTGTCGACGACCACCCCACTGAATGGAGCGCTCATTTGCCGGTGAGAGAGCGTATCGTAGTCCCATATCCTTACACAGGCCGGGGCGCATTTATCAATCACCTTTTCGATATTTTGTTCTATTCTTTCAGGATCGTTTTTTTGGCTGTAAGCCATTTCTGAAATAAAAGGAAGAGACGCTACGGCCAGGAAGACGGATAGTTTTTTAATCGATATCATCCGGCAATGTAATTCAATTGCTAAAAAAATAGCAGACGGGCTTATATTTGGCACTTTTTTAGCCTATTATCCATTATTCTACCAAAAAGTGTACATGATGATGAAAAGAACAAGTTTAGCCAAAGTCGTATTGATGCTATTATTGATGACCGGCGCCGTTGCCACCTACGCGCAATCCCAGGGCCCCGTCACACCCGTAAAAGTGGGAAGTGTTATCCTCAATTTGGGCATTGGGACCGGAGCGGATTACCAGGGGGACTATTATAATTCTTCCTTTGGATTTAAAGCGGCTTTAGAATTCGGACTATGGCAGGTAGGACCTGGCGTACTTACGTTAGGCGGGGAAATCGGGGCTTCTTCTTCCAACGGGGGATATTATTCGGATTACAAGTCCCATACCTTGGTGATAGCCGGCAGATCTGCCTGGCACTATGGCTGGGACGTCCGGGGGCTGGACACTTACGGCGGAATTTCTGCCGGATTAGGCTTCAGACATCGTGAGTACAATAATGGAAATACCCCGTATTCAAATAATGATGTTATTGCGGCGCCTGGCGTGTTTGTAGGGGCATCCTATTTCATTCTTCCGAAGTTTGGATTTAACGCGGAAGCCGGCTATGACATCACTGACTTTCAACTGGGAGTGGTCTTTAAATTGAATTAAAGGCCCGGGCCCCCATGGGCTCCTGCGGTTTCCCTTCCATGTCAACTGACGGCTGCCATCTGGACCCTCCTGTCATTTCCCGGGGCCGGTTGGTATCCGTCCGTTGATTGGTTTTAATTTATCTCCTTATCCACGTCACTTCATCCCGGTAGGTCTTGCCCTGGAACATCCCTTCAGCCCGGATAATATTCCGCCCCTTTTTCAGGCGCACGCCGTCGAAAATATAATCCGCCTTAGTTGTTCCTTCCTTATATGGACCCGCTTTCTTTCCGTTGATATATAACAAAACGGTATCCATATGGGCAAATACCTTTATGGAATGGATGGCGCTGATCCTTACGGAATCCCTCCGCCCGCTGATATATAATACGGGGTCCTGACTCCAGTTCGCCTTGTACCAATAAAAAGCGTCTTTACGGACCTTGCGGTCATAGGTCACCAGGCCTTTCATGTTGCGGGCGAGAACCCCTCCTCCATGGGCGCCGGGCACGCAGAAGTCAAACATATTCCAGACATAGGAAGCCACGAGATAAGGATGTTTTGCGATAATGCCCCATTGAATTTCATGGAAAGCGGTCTGGTAACTCTCGGGCCAGAATTGTCCTCCGGGATTTCCGGTATCGGATACGGCTTCCGTTTGCTGGGCTATATTGGCTTCGCAACCATACTCTGAAAGCACTACTTTTCCGTCAGGATAATGCTGCTCAATATCCTGTAGCCACTTTTCCAGGTCTCCGGTATGGCCTTCATACCATCCGTAATACCGGTTCATGGCCTGGATATCCGCATTCCGGTTGGAAGGACGGTCCATTTCTCCATATCCACTGGTGCTGACCGTGAACCGGTCAGGATCCTCGGTTTTGGCAAGATCATTCAATTGCCTGGTCAGAACAGGGACAAACCCATCTTCTGTTTTGGAATATACTTCATTGTGAAGTCCCCATACATAAATGGAGGGGTGGTTATAATTCTGACGGATCAATTCGGTCAGTTGCTGTTTAGCGTTATCGCCTTCCTGGCCGCTCCATTCATTGACAAAGGGGATCTCTGCCCATACAATAAAACCCATGGTGTCGCAGGCATCATAGATGTACCCGGCTTGCTGGTAGTGAGCGAAGCGGATGGACGTGGCGCCTATCTCTGCGATCATGTCCAGGTCCGTCTGATGTTGGGCATTGGTCAGCGCGCTCCCGTATCCTTGCCATTCCTGGTGGCGACAGACCCCATAGAGCCGGTATGGCTGACCATTCAGGTAGAATCCTTTCCCTGGAATGACCTGGAAAGTGCGCAAGCCAAGGGGTTGATTCACAGCGTCTTCCAGGGTATCCCCCTTCCAAAGGGTGACTGTTACGCTGTACAGGTAAGGGTCTTTTCTGCCATTCCAGAGCCTGGGCCTGATAATTTCGAGCCTCTGCCCTTTCCGGTTCATGCCCTGAGTGGAAAGCGCTACTAATTCCCGCTCTATGGCCACCTGTCGCCCACTGCTATCTTTGACAACCGTCTGCATCCATTCCTTTACAGGCCGGTCTCCTGTATTTTCAATTTTCGCAGTCACAAAGATGATAGCCGCCTGTTCGCTGACCGAGTCCTGGCGTATATATATACCAGAAGATGCATAATCGGTCGTCGTAATGTTGATCTTCTCTGTGAGGATCAGGCTGACCGGCCGGTACATTCCTCCATATACGCCAAACAGCCGGTTATTAATGGGGATGACGTCTTTGCGCGCTTCATTGTTAGCTTTTACCATGAGTACATTCGCCGTGTCCTCCCTGAGAAAATGGGTGATCTCGAAACAAAAAGCACCGTAGGCTCCTTTGTGCTGTCCTACCCAATGGTTATTCACGTAAAGGTCCGCTACTTGTCCTACTCCTTCAAACCGCAGAAATATCCGTTTGCCCCTGGCGCCTGCGTCCGGGAAGAAGTTTTTTTTGTACCAGCCGTCTCCCTGGTAATAAGGGGATCCCTTTTGCATGTCTTCGTTATTCCATGTATGGGGTATGTCTACCGCTTGCCAGTTTCGGGAAGCCAGGGCTGCGCCGGGGCTGGGGAAACTCCCTTTTATAAACGACCATCCGTCTGTAAACGTCCTGACTATACGACCAGGTTCCTGGGTCTTCCCCTGCATGTCTCCAGCGAGGAACAGGAATAAAAACATCATTTTTAGCATCGTCGAAAGCTGTATCCGGATTGGAGACTGAATACGGATCAAATCTACGGCAGCGGTGTCAAATTAGATCGTATTTTGCACAGCTAATCCCTGTCATGCACAAACATTCCCTTTTTTATATCGGCCTGCTTTGGGCAATTGCTGCACTATTGTATTATCCTGTTTTCTTTTCCAGCTATTTTTTTACGGACGAGGTTTTGCAATTATGGCTATACGGGAAGGATTCCGGTTTTCACATGTTCGCAGACCAGGGCCGCTTTGTGACGGATGCGCTTTTCAAGCGCCTCTATTCCGGGATTGACCACATCGACCAGATTATGTGGTTGCGCCTGTTCTCTTTCCTGGGCTGGCTCTGTTGCCTGCCCGCCTGGTTCCTGCCTTTAAGGAAAATAGCCGCCCGTGAAAAGCTTCCGTCTGTGCTGCCTTTTCTGGTCTGCCTTTATATTATTGCGGTCCCTCCTTTTGCCCTGTCTGTCGGATGGACGTCCTGCATGGAAATGTTCATTGCGAACACTAGTGGCTTTTTGAGCGGATACGTGCTATATGCCTCCATAACCAGGAAAGGCAGCTTTTCCAACCCGGCGTTGGGAGCCCTTGTCGTCTCCGTGATATTGGGATTATTATCTCTCTGTACCTACCAGAGCGGTTTTTGTTGTTTTATACTGCCCTTTCTGGTGCATGCCCTGGCGCAAAGGCGTATTACAAGGATCTTAATAGTAGGCATCGTGGCCTATTTCGGCCTCTTCGTTCTCTACTTCCCCCTATTCAAAATTTTGTTAACCCTCATGTCGTTGGGGGGCAGCGCCCGCACATCCCTGAGCCATGATCCGTTAGCCAAGCTGCGGTATTTTATCAACAAGCCCCTTACCGGCGCCTTTCATTTTACCTGGCTCGTGAGGGAAAACAGCCTGGTTGGACATATAATATCGTTATTCCTTATAGGGATTCTACTGGCCGCTCAATTTTTGAGGGACAGAGACTGGCTGTCTCCCCTAAGACGGTTGATATGGCCCCTGATGATTTGCGTGTTGTTATTGCTACTGTATTTTCCTTCCCTGATTACCCAGGAGAATTATGCCTCCAACCGGACTTTGTTTTCGCTGGAACTGGGCGTCTTCCTTTTTTGCCTCGAAGCGCTGTCGCATGCCTGCAGACTGTCCGGCTACCGGACAATCTTATTGAGCCTGGTGGGTCTTTTCCTGGCCGGAACGGCATGGTATAATATCCGTTATTTATTTCTCTATCCCTTGGTCCGGGAATATACAGACGTCAGGACGCGAATAGAAACGTCCTATACTCCCGGTCTGGACACGGTGTACATGATACGCCCCGGAATAGATCTGTTCACCCAAAAATATGGGATCACCACTTCCTGGGATGAATTTGGCCTGCCCAGTACGTACCAGCCCTGGGTGCCCGAATATTTTGTCCGGCAGGTCGTATTCGAAAAAACAGGCAGCCGTGCCCGGGCTTCCAGCCTGGTGATCCGCAGTTGGCCGGACAAAGTGTCCTGGGAGCAGACGGGCATACTACCCGGCAAGCAAGCCGTTCTGATTGATGTTGAAAAAATCGAACAAGCGTTATGAAAACCAACCTTGTCATAGTCAAAGCCGCCTTTTTATGTTATGCCTGCGTTGGTGTGGGCTTTGCGTCCGCAAGAGGCGGCAATACCGCGGGCGAGGGCAAAATGATGGACACCGTCGTCTGTAAGTCGGACCCCTCCCAATCCTATGCTTTATATATTCCTGCCGTGGGGAACAAGAACGCTTTGCCCGTCGTTTATTTTTTTGATTCGCATGCCGCCGGGGCCCTTCCGTTAAGAAAGTATAGATCGCTTGCGGACACTTATGGCTTTATTTTGATCGGCAGCAACAACTCAAAGAACGGGAACGATTGGGCGGCGACAGAAAACATCTGGCGTCATTTATCAGACGATACCCGAAGCCGGTTAAAGATCAACCTCAATCGGATCTATACCTGTGGGTTCTCCGGCGGCGCCAAGGTGGCGGGCTACATTGCCTTGAAGTATCCCGGAGTCAAGGGCGTCATTGCAAATGGCGCGGGGCTACCCGATGAAACAGCGCCAGCCGATTTTCCTTTCAGCTTTACCGCCATAGCGGGGGAAGGCGACATGAATCTGACCGACCTGGTAGCCTTCAACGCAGGCCTGGATAATACCCGGACCCGGCATCGCCTTATCCGGTTCGACGGAAAACATGAGTGGGCGCCAGAAAGCACGATGAACATGGCCTTTGCCGGCTTGCAGTTCGACGCTATGCGGACGGCGTTAATTCCCAAAGACAATACATTCATCAGCCAGTACATCGCAAAAAGTAATGCCCGGCTGGAGGCATATTCCCAGTCCGGCCAGTGGATAAAGGCAGGCCAGGAATGCGGGCTTTCCATCAACTTTCTGGACGGACTGACCGATGAAGTGAGTCGCTTCAAGCGGAATGCGGCCTCTCTGGCAACCAATCCGCTGTATCGGCGACAGCTTCAGGCGCAGGATGCCCTGCTCGTCACAGAACAAAATACCAAGGCTGGGTATGCGCAGCACTTTCAACAGGACGACCCCGGGTATTGGATGAAGACTATTAAGGATTTGCAGGCAAAAGCCGGTGTCCGTTCGACGGAGAGTCAGATGTACCAGCGGCTGCTTGCCTATCTCTCGCTGGTATTTTATTCCTTCAGCAACCACTTGATCAATAGCAATGAAAATATCGAAGCCACACATTTTGTTGACCTCTATAAAATGGTTGACCCCACCAACAGCGAAGCCTGGTATTTCTCCGCAATACTTCATGCCCGCAGCGGACAAGCCCAGGCTACAGAAAACGATTTACTGAGGGCAGCAGTCACTGGCTTTAAAGACAAGGACCGCATGCTACGGCAACCCGAATTCAAAAACCTGCCCCATCCGATCAATTTTTCCAGGATTGAAGGCAGGATGGGTTCCAAATAGCCAGGCGGCGTTTTCA
>Ga0302309_10001521_pt1 | contig 21024 bp, 16 predicted proteins | sample III_Palsa_N1_1_FD_200453 | JGI IMG/M metagenome (GOLD analysis project Ga0302309, IMG submission 200453) | Peat permafrost microbial communities from Stordalen Mire near Abisko, Sweden - III_Palsa_N1_1 | ecosystem: Environmental > Terrestrial > Soil > Palsa > Peat permafrost | place: Sweden... | reverse complement strand
CGTGCATATAGCGGTCGGGTATCCAGGCAGGAGTACGGTCTTTACCATCCAGCGGAAAGCTGTAACCTAAGTAATGCTTCATACATGAGGCTACTTTGTATTCGTTGCTCACATCACTGCCCTGGTAACCCTTAATTACCGATGCGCCGAGGGTTTTAGCCAGGTAAGGATCTTCGCCAAAAGTTTCGTAAATACGCGGCCAAAGCGGGTTGCGGCCCAAATCAAGCACCGGCGAAAAATCCCATGGGATATAACTTGCACGGGTTTCGTAAGCGGTTATTTCGGCTTCGCGATAAGTAAGCTCGGGGTTAAAGGTAGCCGCCATGCCAATTTCGGCAGGGAATAATGTGCTGCCCTGTACATAGTTCATGCCGTGCATGGCATCAATGCCGTATATAACGGGTATTTTAAGTCGATCGGTTGCGGCCATTTGCTGTATGGCGGTAATAATGTGGTGCCAATGTTCGCGGGTATACGCGGCGCCGCTTATATTCAGTATCGACCCTACGTGATATTTCAGTATAGCTTCTTTTAGCTTGGCGGTATCCAGTTCGCCTTTGCCATCGGCGGCTTTTAACACCACATCCAGGGTAACCTGGGTCATTTGGCCAATCTTTTCATCCAAAGTCATTTTAGCAAGCGTGGCATCTACTTTTTTGTCGATAGCGCTCGTCGTATTTGCATGCTGAGCATTGGCATAAATTGTGCCGGATAGCAGGGCGGCAATAAATAGTATTCGTTTCATAAAAGGTTGTAGTAATTGGTTAGTGCAGTAATTTTATAAGCGTTGGATTGTAAATCACAACTAATATATGTTAAGTAGAAAGCTTATCGCATTAATGACAAAATTGTGCTAACAATTGCGGAAAACATACAGAAAGCTGCTTTACCGGCTTGGGGGTATGTATTTGCCGTACACCGCCAAAGGCGTTAAACGGTTTTGAAATAACGTATGTTTATCCCCATAAAAGTGCTTAAAATCTTCGGCGCTTAACTGGCCTGGGTATGGTGCAAAGTACTGTTCCAGCCCGGCATTACGCCAAACCAGCATAAAAGAGGTATTGCTGTATTTTTGCAGTTCGGGCAGGATGATTTTCGTCCACCAATCGGCCATTGGCAATTCCTGGTAGCCAGTTTCGGCAAGGCAGGCCAGTTTGTGATGTTCTGCTGCTATTTGCAGTTGCAGTCCCATGCGCATATCCAGATTTTTTTGGTAATCGGGTACACTTTTATAGCAATAATTATCAAAGCCGATAATATCTACATAATCATCGCCGGGGTAGCGTTCTAAAAAATCAGCTTTGCTGTTAAAATCTGCCACGGAATACACAATAATTAAATTATGCAGCTTTTTTGTATTGCGTAAATAATTAATGGTAAATCGCCATAGGGTTTTAAATTCATCAGGCGTGCAGGTGTTTTTGCACCACCAAAACCAGGTGCCGGTTAGTTCATGAAATGGCCTGAATAGCAGCGGTATTGGTTCGCCTTCGGACCCTTTTAAAGTTTTAGCATACGCGGCAATATTATCCAGGTACTGCACATAAACATCATGGTGCGAACCACCGGGAATAATATCCGCAACCGTACGTTGTGAGGTATCCCAGGCGCTCTTGCCATCCGATGGGTTATCCAAGTGCCAGCAAAACTCGTTAATGCCGCCACGGTCATAAGCCTGCCTTACCAGTTTACGCTGCAATTTAAAAGGCATGCCGTTAATATCGCGGTCGCGCTTATGTTCCATCTTGGCAAAATCCCATTCGTACAGGGCAGGGTAGGAGCCGGTAACGCTTTTAACATCCGACCGATTGTCGTCATATTTCCAACCCACACCATAAGCGGTATCATCGTGGTGACCGAATAATACGCCGGCGCCTACTAAACGTTGCATACTGCTGTATAGTTCTACCGTTTCGCTGGTAGCCAGTTTATCGCTTGGCGCATAAATCATTTGCGCGTATATGGGTGTACCGCAAAATAATGCCGCAATTATGGCGAAGCACCTTTTCATATCTTTTTATTTAATAATTGGTTTATAACCTGCTTAACCTGAGCACAATTACATCATGCGCGCCTACGGTGTATTTAAAGGTTTTGCTGGTTGTACCTAAATCCTTTTTAGCCCACAAGTCGCGCAGAGAGTAAGTAGTTTTATTAAAATCGATAGTAATTTTTGATACGGAATCAGTTAATAAATGGTCTTTCCACTCATAATTAATGTTTTGCGGATGCGATGACCTGTTTAAAAAACACACCGCTACACCATTGTTTGCCAGCGGTTTCACCCATATCTCCAAACCATCAAACGAGTAAAAACGATAGGCCTCAACGCCTAAGCTATCCTGGTCAATGGCAACAACGTCTTTATTGGTGAGTATGGATTTTGTTTCATCGCTCATTTTACGCAGGTCGTTACCGGCAATAAGCGGAGCGGCAAGCATGCACCATAACGAAAAATGTGCTTTATCTTCGCTATAAGCCATGCCATTACCAACTTCCAGCATATCCGGGTCGTTCCAATGGCCGGGGCCTGCATATTGCCTGATGCTGGTCTGTAAATCTAAAATATGCAGCACGCTGTAGGAGAACCAGGTGCCATTATTTAAGTCCTTATCAAAACCGGCATGTATATCGGTGGTTGTGCGCCATAACTGGCCTATATTTTTTGCCCATAGCCAGGGCTGATGATTACCCCATTCGCAAAGGCTAAATACCATTGGCCTACCCGCCGCGCGGATAGCCTTACTCATGGTTAAATAGGCGTCGCGGGCATTAATGCTATCGGTATTGCACCAATCATATTTTAAATAATCAACACCCCAGGAGGCGTATAAACGGGCGTCCTGGTATTCGTAGCCATGTGTGCCGGGATAGCCACCGCAGGTTCGCGTGCCTGCACAATTATAGATTCCAAACTTTAAACCTTTGGAGTGAACATAATCAGCAAAAGCCTTCATGCCGCTGGGGAATTTCTTCGGATCGGCCACCAAATTTCCATCTTTATCGCGGTCCATCGCCATCCAGCCATCGTCCAAAACAAAATAGGTATAACCGGCATCACGCATACCCGATGCTACATAGGCATCCACCATGTCCCTGAGCATTTGCTCGTTGATATTGGTTTGGAAGGTATTCCAGCTATTCCATCCCATAGGCGGCGTTTGTGCCAACTCTTCAAACTTTTGCGCGAATACATTGCCGCTTATCGCACAGCAAAATAAAAATGGCAATAATGCTTTTCTCAGTTTTGATTTCATAATTGGTTATTTACCGTCAGCAACTAAAAATACTGTTCCGTAAGCGGGTACATTTACAATTATTCCGCCACTAATATTTGCAGTGCTTGCAGGAATACTTGAATAATTTGATGGCCCGCCCGAATCGCTCGCGGGGCCGCTGTTATTTACATACACTTTGTGCGAAAAAGGGGCATTATCGGTACCGCCGTTCAAGGTATAAAAATAATATTTACTGCCTGCTGCAAAGTTCTTAAAACTTACGTTAGCAGTGTATTGGCTGGCGGTGGTATTAACCAAAATTACGCCGGCTTGTCCCGATGAATATGACGAACCGTAAGCTATTATTGCCGGGTTACCCGAGGTTGAACTTACCAGGTGGTCGCCTATAAATTGCTGGAAATAGTGCATGTAATAGAACGCAGGGCGCGGGTTCCATGCCGGCGCATTAGGCTCGGCATCCTGGTATGGCGCCGAATTGCTAAACATGCCCATATCATCACCGTTTGACCATCCGTTTGCCAGGTCCCAGCGGCATGACATGCTGATTTGATTTTTCAATACTTCGCCCAAAACCATTACCGCGTGTATCCCGGCAATATTTGATACCATTTGTGATGAGCCGGTGGAAAATATATTCCACTCGTCCATTGCAACAGGTTTTTGGGTAACCCCTGCGCCTGATGCTGATGATTTAACCCAGTCCATCATTGATTGTGTGCCCGAAACCGGCGTACCTAAAATTACCGCAGGCGCCGAGTTTTGTTCATAAGGTGTATAATAATTATGCACCACAAAAAAGTCCGGGCTATTGCCTGTAGCAGCCAATACATTAGCATTCCAGTTACTTACCTGGCCGCTGACATTTTGATCGTTAGCGGCATCTAAAACCACACCAATTTCAATCCCGGTATTGCCTACTGCTGTCGCCGCGGCACGCATCGAATCAGCAAAAATTTTAAAGTGATTTCCATAGGTAGTACCATCTTGTATCTGTGCCTGGCCATCCTGGTTGGCCGAAGTATTTATGCGGTAACCGGCTTCCCAGTTTCCGTAAACCTCATTACCTATTTCCCAATATTTTGTACGGCCTTTATCATACCTTACCCAATCTGCAGCTAAATGTGCGGCAGTTGCAACAGGGTTGGCACTTGTACCATAACGCGCGTAACCATAGTTTACGGTTATTATACCTGTGCTTTTGCTTTGTTGTAACACGGAGTAATAATCATCAACCGTCATGGTTGTATTGGCAGTGCTGTTACCAAACCAATAACCGGCAGCCGAACTGACCCCGGTATAATCTTCCAATTGTGCAGGTGCATCGGCAGGCGCAGTGGTTGATTGGTTCCAAAAATAAACATCCGACAAACTGCCACCCGGAAACCTTAATATATTGGGTGATAGATTGGTGATATTAGCCATCAGTGTAGCGTCAGTTGAAATTGGCCCCATAAACGGGTTGGTATTATTGCCGTAGATATAATTAGATACCTTTGTAATTTCCTTGCTCAAATCAACAGTTACGGCAACTGCGCCGGCTGCGCCTGGTTTAGTAACTGCTGTTGTGGCTGGTGCAACCCATGTTTTTGCCTGCCAATTATCCAGGAAAAATCCCTGTGTATTGGTAATAGATGGCTCGGTAGGGGGTATTATGGCTACCGGCCCGGTTGCGGTTGTATCGGTACTGCTTTTTGTGGTGCTGCTATCCTTTTTACAAGCCTGTAGCAATACAACAAGACTTAGCAATCCAAGGACTAATTTTTTAAAGATTTTCATATTTTTTTATCCGTCTAATAATTTCTATGCAAGCCCGGCTATTGTGATAGGGGCATTTCCAAATACCAACTTTATCTTCGGCTATCATTACATCTCCCTTTTCATCCACACCCCAAAACCATTCGCCGTTTTGTTTATCTAATATTTTGCTTTTTATAAAATCCCAGCACCTTTTTGATAGATTGAGGTATTTATCATCCCCGGTAATTTGCCAGGTATTATAAAAACCCACTATAGCCTCGGCTTGTACCCACCATTGTTTTTCTTTTGTAAGGTGATTGTCTGCGGGTTCATATTCATACCACAGGCCGCCATCCGTATCTATGCCTTCAATAGTGGCACCGGCAACAGCTACGTTTATTTTTTTTAGTTTTTCTAGTAAAAGGTTGTCTTTAATAACCTCTGCAGCCTCCTGCAAAAGCCAGGTTGCTTCAATATCATGCCCATAGGATACGAGCGTTGATTTGCTGTTCCAATCTTCATCAAAAAACAATAGCAGGTGATTGGTTTTTGTATCGATAAAATGATCTAAAAAGTTATTTATGAGGCCGGTAATTTGGTGTTTAAGCTCATAATTTGGCCAAGTACGGTAAAGGTTAGTGTAAGCTTCCAGAACATGCAAATGTGTGTTCATGGTTTTTTTCTCGTTGGCATCCTTTGCGCTAAGGCGCAGGTCGGTAATAGGTTGCCAATCACGGGTAAAAGCCTCAAAGTACCCGGTTTTAACAGGATCATAGCTACGTTCAACCAATAAATGATACAAACTGATAGCCTTTAGCCTTGCATCTTCCTTACCCGATGCCATATAATATTCGCTAAGCGCGTAAATAGTAAAGGCTATGGCATAAACCTGTTTTTTTGTATCAAGAGGGTTGCCTGCATAATCTACCGTCCAAAGAACGCCGCCATGTTCCTTATCGATTAAATATTCTATGATATACAGGTATGCCCGGCCTGCATATTTAAGGTAGTCTTCATTTTTATGGAGGCGATATGCTGCGGAAAACGACCATAAAATACGCGCGTTTAAAACCGAACCCTTTGGCACATTAGCTATTACCTGGTTTTGGTTATCAATTCGCCCGACAAAACCGCCATTTTCGGTATCAGGGGTATATTTTATCCAATAGTCAAATGTCCGGCGCAACTCATCAGAAAGTTCGCTTTTATATATAGCCAATTCCTCCTCAATCAACCGCGCCTCAATCATTTTACTTGCTTAATTGTTTTTCGGGTTTTTGAATACGCTTGTTTTCGTCAATTATATTATAAATAGTTTCTACCGAAAGTGTAGAGCGCAATCCATCGGCAGGCGTGTTTATGGTATAATCCAGCAATTTTGCAAGGGTAGATGATGCCACATGCATACGGCTATCCGCCGATGCATAATAGATGTAAACCTTATCATCATCATCCAATATCCAACCGTTGCAAAACACCACATTAGGCACATCGCCAAACCATTCATCACCTTCGGGGGCTAAAAAATAACCACCCGGTTTGTGAATTACTTTGGTTAAATCGTTCAGATCAGTCATAAAAACGTACAAAACATATCTCAGGCCTGCAGCTGTATTGCGTACACCGTGCGCCAAATGAAGCCAACCCTTCGGGGTTTTAATAGGAGCGGGCCCCTGCCCGTTTTTCGCTTCGTAAACGGTATGGTAAATTTTATTGTCTACAATTTCTTCGTGCGTAATAACTGCGTTCTCAATATCATCGCATAAACCGAAACCAATGCCGCCACCCTTGCCGGCATTGATAAAACTATCCTGCGGGCGGGTATAAAAAGCGTATTTGCCATCCACAAATTCGGGATGTAATACAACGTTACGCTGCTGGGGCGATGGCGTTTTTAGATCGGGCAGGCGGTCCCATTTAACAAAATCCTTTGTACGTGCAATGCCACAACCGGCAATGGCCATTGATTGATCGTAGTCAGGCGCATTCGGGTCGCGCCTTTCGGTACAAAATACGCCATATACCCAACCATCTTCATGCCGGGTTAAACGCATATCGTACACATTTATATCCGGATCGCAGGTTTCAGGTAAAAAAATGGGTTTGGGCCAAAAGGTGAAGTTATCTATACCATCAGGGCTTTCTGCTACTGCGAAAAATGATTTACGATCAACGCCTTCAACACGCGCTATTAATAAATATTTGCCTTTCCATTTTATAGCACCGGCATTAAAAACCGCGTTTATGCCAAACCGCTCCATCAAATAGGGGTTGGTTTTGGGGTTTAAATCATACCTCCACGAAACCGGTGTATGGGCTGCTGTTAATATAGGGTTTATATAGCGGTCATAAACGCCATTACCAAGGCCATGTTTTTTATTTGGCTTTGTTACCTGCTCATAATAAGCACTCTCCAGCGCCGCTAACCGTTCTTCAAATTCTCTAGTCATTGTTTTAATTAATAATCTTTTAGTTTATTCCACCAGGTTTTTTTAAGTATCAGTATAATCACCAATAGCAATGCTGCTGTGAGTATTAAGGGCCATTTTTGCATTAGTATTAAATACATGGGCAGTATGGTAAGGCACAATTGGGCAATAGTGCCTATCACCACGTTAAACATGTTTAGCTTAAAGTTTTTATTGGGCATGAAGCCGGGATCATCAGCCAGCGCCAGTTTTTTTATAGGCTCCCAGGCACCCCATGGGCGTACATTGGTGTAAAAGGCCTTCAAAACAGCCAAATCCGTGGGCGGTGCAGCATAAGTGCCTATTATTGAACCTGCTACAGATACACCGAATAATACCGGGAACCAATATAAAATCTGGTCGGCATTTATAGTGAGCGATAACACCATAGCCGTGGCGATGCCGGTAAGCATACCCCAAAAAAAGCCACTGGCATTAAAGCGCCACCAATGCCATTTTAAAACATTGGATGCAATGTAGCCGCTGTATAATGCCGATATGATAAATTGTAACGCTTCGTTAATATTTTTTATAAAGAAGCCCAATATTACCCCAATGGCTACCACAACAATGCCTACGAGGTAATTCATGCTCATTATTTTTTTTGTTGATGCTTTTGGGTCGACGTATTTTACATAAATATCATTTACTATGTAGGCCTGTGCCGCGTTAAGCGTACCGCTAAAAGTGCTCATAAACGCGCCAAGCAAACCCGCCAACAATAAACCGACCAGCCCAACGGGTAAGAAATCATTAATAACGGCCGGGAGTATTCGTTCAAAATCAATTGCCCCGGTAGCATCTTTCAAATTCATTTGATGGTAATACAACAGCCCAAGTAAGGTAAGGCTGATGATTAGCGCGTAACGGATAGGCAGCAATATGATATTTACAAAACCACTCATTTTGCTGGCTTCTTCGGGTGAGCGGGTTGACAGCACTTTTTGCATATCATAGTTAGGGGCGGGGCCTGCCAGGGCAGCAAAAAATCCCCTAAAGGTCATCATCATAAAAAATATACCGAACAGCGAATACCCGTCGTCCTTTATCTTTTGATTAACTTCCTTAATAATACCCGACCAATCGAGATTTAAATGCGTGCCGAAAAAGGGGCTGTACCAGCCCATAGGCACATTAAGCGTGTGCCCCTGTAGTTTTGTTACTGCAATTATTGATATCCAAATACAAGCTATGGTCATAATCACGTATTTGATAACATCGCCCAAAACAATGCCGTGCATACCACCCAAAATGGAGTAAAACATGGCAAACAGGGTAAATATTATGCCGTAAAAATGCGGTACATATTGTAATGGAACATTAAACGGAACGTAAGCCTTTACTACATCCCATGGCGCAAAAATTTCTATAAATTTACCTAAACCAATAAAGCCATAGGCTAAAAAGCCAAAGCAGCTAAAAAGGGCGAAAATGATAACGATGATATGCGAGCTGCCTACCCCCCGGCCAACTTTACCAAACCGGGTTGCCAGCCATTCGGCGCCGGTTGAGGCGTTGGAACGGCGCAGCCAGCGGGAGAGGTACATCATCAAAAACACCTGGTTAAACACGGGCCACAGCCAGGGTATCCAAATGCTTTTCATGCCGTAAGCAAAACAAAGGCTCACCATCCACATGGTGCCGCTAATGTCAAACATATCCGAGGCATCGCTTAAACCAAGCATGTACCAGGGCAGCTTTTTGCCGCCAAGCATATAGCTTTCTTTATTTAAGCGGGCTTTTTTGCGGTACCATAAACCAATAAATATAGTAGCAAGCAGGTACAGTGCTATAATTGATATATCTATATACGATAAGTGCATGCCTGGTAATTAAAAAGTATGGTATATAGCTGGTTTACTATCAGTTATGCTATAAACGGTTAATAATTGCGTCATTGTTATTGGTTGTAGCTAAATTAATGATGGTTAATAACAGTTTACTAATACTATTTTAACCATTTAAAATACATTACTATTAAAAAATTATCGTTAACGGAAAAATAAGGCTAAATAAACACCCTGTTTCCGGTGTATGTTTCCCTGAAATCTTTGGGGATGCAAAACTTCTTTCGTTTAAAAATCCTGTTAAAGTTTGATATGTTGTTGAAGCCGCATTTATAAGCAATTTCCGCTACAGTATTGGTAGTATCAATCAGCATGCGCGAGGCATGGCCAAGCCTTATTTCGTTAAGGCTATCGATAAAGGTTTTGCCGGTACGTTTCTTAATAAAACGGCTAAATGATGCCTCGGGCATATTGGCTATTTTGGCAACTTCGGCTAAGGTGATTTGCATGTTATAATGCGAGTTCATATACTCAAATACCTTCTCTATACGCCTGCTGTTATAATGAAACTGCTCATTGGAAAAGCTGGAATCTGATAGCGTTTTCATATTGCGCGATATGGAAAGATCATGCAATATGGATAGCAATTCGAGCACGGAATCGAACCCGCTTTTTTTGTTTAACGAATGGATGCGGTCCTTTAAAACGGAGATAGTTTCGGGTGAAAATAAGATGCCCCTTTGCGAGCGCTCTATCATATTTTTAACAAAACTGAGCTGATTTCGCCTTAAAAACTTGTCATCAAAAAGGTCTTTATGAAACTGTATAGTAACCTCGGTTATCGATTCGCTCTGGCACTGGTGAGTAAACCAGGCATGGTACACATTTGGGCCTACCAATACCAGTTCAAGGTCATCAATCACCTCTATATGACCACCTACCACGCGTTTTGCACCCCTGGCATTTAAAATAAGGTTAAGCTCATATTCATCGTGGTAATGCAGCGGAAAGTCAAATTTTTGCTTTACTCTCGAAAAAATAGTAAAACAATCTCCCGGCGTTAAAGGCGTTATTTCGCGCATTACATTACTGTTCATATCAATAAATTGTTAGGTGTATTAATTGGATTAAAATACTGATACGAATTTAACATTATATTGGTCACTTTTATTTTATTTGCCTAAATCATCTGCATTTACCGCAACGGCACTCACATCATCAATCAGCATTGTTCCTGAAGCGTATCCCATTGCAATAAGTATTTTAAAACTATAAGCCCCATCCGGCACTTTTACCAATTTTGTAACCATATTCCAGGGTTGGTCGCCGGTTAAGGTGGCTATGTTTATATCATCGCCTATCTTTTTATCATCCCTGTCTAAAAATTCAATACTGTACACCGAGCCGTCCCATGGATCTTTACCTATAACTACATTTTCCGCTTTCATCCATGCGCTAACCGTAAGTGCCTGTACTTTTTTTGGTATTTTCACGGTCTGGTCAATTCCAACCCAGTTGTTTGCATCGTGCGCTATTATTGCGCAGCTATTTTTCCCGCTTTTAAAATCCCAGGGGGTAATTTGTGCGGCGGTATTGTTCCATTGGTAAAAATCATCCTCAAAACCCCCATTTGTTACCAGGTTTTTTTGTGCCCGGGCATTATTAACTAAAAACAATAATAATGTACAGGCCATTAAACTATATGCTTTCATTTTGTTAGGGTGTTATTGTTAAAAAAAAGATGCCATCACAGGCATGCTAAAAAGCAAACCCGGTGATGGCACCTGAAATAAACCAATTTATTATTTTAATAAAACCACATCATCAAAATAGAATGTTTCGTCCTGATCTGTAGGCCCGGGTATCCAAAAGCCGAAATGTTCGGTTCCTTGCAGGCTTAGTGCGGAAAGCGGTAATTTAAAATATGTCCAAACATTAGCAGGTACAGTAATAGGGTACGTTTGATCTGAATTACCAAACCCTCCGGGCCGTGTATCTGCTGTAAGATAAAGCGTGTAATTTTCTAATCCACCTTTAAGCCAAAACGCTAAGTAGGTATAACCGGCAGTTTGTAATGGGGCGTTGTTCCCAAAACCATCGGCCCAATAATTACCTTTAGGATAAGTTGCCGCCCAGGAAGTTGTACCGGTTTTAGCCTGAGCTGTTGAAGGCGCTCCGGTACCCCACGAATTGCTAAACCAACCATTCTCGTATCCCTCAGTGAAAATTACATAAGCATTATCCAGGTTATTGAAAACCTGTGTTGTAGTAACCATAACCGTTTTCCCTGCGGAGTTGTACGAAAATATCAGGCTGGCCGTATTAACGGTTACTGAAGGGAATTGTAATACGATCTGTGCATCAGTTTGGCTTACAATAGTAGCCGATGAAGTGGTACCCGATATACCCACGGATGTTACGGTTGCGAAACCAACACCTGATACAGTGATCTCGGATCCTTGATAGAAATCATTAGTGGATACTGTAGTGACTGTTGGCGGCGGTGTTAACGTGGTAAAGCTAAAAGATGCCGTTCCGTGCGGAGTAACCACGACAATTTTGTTTGTCGCGGAAGTTCCTGTTGTAGGGGTAGCTAAGGGGATACTAACAATGATAGAATTATCGGTGCCATATGCCCTGTTAAAATAAGCAGAAACCCCGTTAAACGAAACAGTAGTAGCAGTACCCAGATTTGTGCCATGTATAACATAGTAATTCTGTTTGCTGCCCTGGGTCTTTGTAGAGTCATCCGGTATAAACGTTTGATGCGTTTTATTCGAATCAACCGTAGTGGTAACGTTACCTAAAGTATCATAAGTTTGTACAATAGTAACCGAGGTATCGTTAACTGTTGAAGATAACGCACTTACCGATGTAATGGTTGGGGCCCCGGTACCTGGGACAAATCCCATGATAGTTTGCTTTTTGCATGAGGCAATACCAAATACTATCAATGCTGATAGTATCCAGTATAAACTTTTTGATTTAAAAATTTCTTTTTTCATATTTTTATTTACTAAAATTTATATGGAACAGGTGCCTGTAACAAAGCCGGATCGGCCGCGGCATCCGTAGCCGGAACCGGGAGTATAAACTGGGCATTTGTAGGTGTAATATATAACGTATTACGTGTATAGTCGGTATAATTAGGGGCTGTACCTGCACCTGAAGATTGCCCTTTATTTATAGTTGACTCAATTGCTATGGCTACCGGATGTGTTGCAGTAGTCGGATTGGTCTGATAACCATCTATACGTTGTAAATCATACCAATACTCACCTTCAATTGCAAATTCTAAGCGCCTTTCTTTAATAAGCTGCCTATAGGTCATGCTGGTTAGTGATGATGGTTCGCCTGCTCTCAGACGTATTTTATTAACGTATCCCATGGCTGTCGCGTCAGAAAGAACGGCAGTAGTATCAATACCATGCCCTACGGCTGTGCCCGAAGAAATACCCAAAGTAGCTTCGGCATAAATTAATAACACATCAGCATAACGCATAATATAAGTATTATTAGGGGCATCCTGGGCCGCACTTGAAGCGGTATTATCTGTTGGTGTACCTGTAACATATTTTTTTATACCGGCATGTGTACCTCCCTCATTGATGCTGGCCGGAACGGTATAGCCCCCGGCAGACTTGGTAAGTTCGGGGTAAAAATCACCCGCAAGCATTATGGTGCCAAAACGGCGGTTAACGTCGCCGGCATTTTTATAAGCATCCTGTAAATCCCAGGTCGAGCCTAATTCGCCATAACCATCGCCTGTTCCTGTAACAGTTGAATTGGGTGCTATTACCGATTGCATTTGGTTACCAAAACCGTAACCGCCATTGGATGTCCATTGCATAGCAAGAATTGACTCTTTGTTATTGTTGAAGTTTGCTTCAAATAAATTAACATAACTGCCCGAAAAATCCACACCCATTAATCCGAATTCGCCGCTGCTAATTACTTTCGCAGCTTCGGTTTGAGCATTTTTATAATCCTGCTTATATAAATATATTTTAGCCAATAATGCTGATGCCGATCCGCTGGATGCGTGGCCAGTACTGGCTACGCCGGGGGTACAATTAGCTTCTGCAAATGTTAAATCATTAATCATAAATTGATAAACATCGGCTACTGGATTTGTACGTACTGTTTGAAAGTTGCTAACGTTAAGGGCCGGGTCTGTAATTATTGGCACGTTACCAAAATTACGCACCAGGTAAAAATAAGCCGCAGCCCTTAATAAATGCGCCTCGCCTAAAGCGTTGTTTACAACCGGGGCTGATACCCCAGCCGCAGCCGTAGGTAAATTAAGCAATAAGGCATTGCATTGCGCTACAACCGTGTATAGCGCGTCCCAGGTACTTTGTACAGCAAGTGTAGCATTACCCTCTGTATAATTATGAAATGCATCAAATTCGCCATCGGTACCTGCAACGCATTGAACATTGCCACTCTGCAAATCACCTATCGCTAAAAGCGCTTTGCCGTTAAGGCCGTACCAGGGTTCATCATAAAGTACATTTGTACTTGCCTGCACCTGGTCGGCTGTTTGGTAATAGGTGCCTACTGTGACTTCATTTTCGGGCGGTCGGTTAAAAAAATCCTTTTTGCAACCAGTTGCTGTTGCACCAATTAATGCACCCGCTCCGATTAAATATTTTATATGTTTTTTCATCTTAATTTAAATTAGGTTATTAAAATTCAGCATTTAAACCAAAAGTAAGTACTCGTGGTATGGGGTACCTGCCGTAATCAATATTCTGTAAGGTTGGGTTTTGATCTAATGAACCCACTTCAGGATCTAAGCCGCTGTATTTAGTGAATACATATAAGTTTTGCCCGCTTACAAATACTTTTAAGTGGCTCATTTTAATATAATGGGCCCATCGCGAAGGTAAATTATACCCCAGGCGTACATTTTGTAAACGTAAAAATGAAGCGCTTTCTAAAAACCTGTCAGACATCACTAAGTTGTTATTACCGAAACCCGATCTTGGGGTAGGGATAGTTGAGGTAGGGTTAGATGGTGTCCAATAGTTTGCTTCTGAAGCTAATTGATTTTGATAAAAAGCATATCCCCCCATAAGTTGATAATCAAGGGCATTGAGTATTTTACCTCCATAAGATCCGTTTAAGAATACCGACAGATCAAAATCACCATAAGAAAAATCGTTAGTAATGCTATAAGTAAAATCAGGGTTAGGATTACCTAACGCGTACTGGGTATTAGGCAGTTTACCATTATCGTTTTCTCCCTCGTATTCTATATCGCCTAACCATACACCATTATTAAGTGTCCTGTCGCTGCTCACTACCGATGCTGAACCTACAACGTTTTGCGGATGTAGTGCTAATTGTTGTAATTGTGCCGTACTGGTAATAATACCTTTTACTTTATACCCGTAAAACTCTCCAATCGGGCCGCCAACCTGCGTATAGGTAGCCGGTATATCGGGGCCGAAACCCGTAGCTACCGTACCAATTATTGCAGGGAAACCATTTAGCGAAAGCACCTTGTCGGTGTAGTGTGAGAATATTACATTTGTTGTCCACTTGAAATCTTTAGTATCAATATTACGGCTGGTAATACTAATTTCAATACCCTTGTTCTGGATCTCACCGGCATTTACATAAGGAGGGGCAATACCTGCATAAGCTGTATTTCCAATACCTACATATTCAGCAAGCCCACCACCCAGGAAAGCGGGTAAAGGTTGTTGAAAAAGAAAGTTTTTTGAGGTTTTATCATAAGCGTCAATGCTACCAACAATGCGATCATTAAATAAGCCAAAATCAAGGCCTATATTTTTTTGAATTGCGGTTTCCCAGGTAAGGTCGGGATTTGGGAAGTTTTTAAATACAAAACCAGTACCTAAGCCGGTATTTATAGGGGCAATTGCCGATCCATAACTATACTGTGGGATATTGGAGTTACCGGTTTCACCGTAACCTAACCTGATTTTAAGGTTATTTAAGGTTTGGGTTACCCCCGCCATAAATGGTTCCTGCGATACCCTCCATGATACTGCGGCACCCGGAAAATAACCAACCTGGTGTCCCGGTGCAAAGTTAGAAGAGCGGTCGCTACGGTCGGTAGCAGTGATACTATATTTATCATCGTAAGTATAAATAACACGAGCTAGAAACGATTCCATTGAAGTGCTGCCTTTAGGTTCCAATGCACCGGCGGTAGATTGTGTGCCTAAATTTAATGTTTGAATAGTATTACCTGCTGTAAAACCACTAATATTTGCATTAATGCCATCGTAGGCTGATTCCCAAACTTCGTGGCCTATTAATGCAGTTACTACACTTTTTTTACCAAAAGTATGGTTGTAGTTTAAATGTTCTACCCAGTTCCAATAATTATCGCTAACATCATATTCCTGTAATTGAGCCAGGTTATTTACAAAGGCAATGCCTGCATTTGTAGCGCCATAAGAGTAAGTAGGCTTAAATGTTTTTGCATCGCTCCAATCGAAATTTCCGTCTACTTCCGAGTGCAGGCTCAAGTCTCTGGTGAAGTTAATATCGCCATGCAAATTGCCCTGAACATTACTTTTTTTCAATGTATTGGTAATATTTAATGCTTGCTGAACCGGGTTAAGCCCCCCTTCGGCCGTGCCATTTACCACAGCCGGGCCGGCAAAAGAACCATCAGCATTATAAACAGCCTGATCTGGTGCAGCCACTAAAGCATTATAAATAAGGCCATAGGAGTTTCCTAAGCCAATGTTTTGAAAGCTTTGATTAGCAGAGATGCTTGTCCCTACACTAAACCAGTCATTTACCCGTGAATTAACCGTAGTGTGAAATGTATATCTATCAAAGCTGGATCCTAAAACAGTGCCATCCTGTTTAAAATAGCCGCCTGATATGTAATAATCGGTCCCGTTGTTAGCCCCTGAAATGGATAAGGTATGGCTTTGCTCAGGAGCACTTGAGAATATAGCGGCCTGCCAATTGGTGCCGGGGCCTAAAGCGCTCGGGTTAGCAAATTCAACGCGCGGGGTTCCTGCGAAATCGGCTGCCAGCGCATTTTCATAAGTGGCATATTGCGGCAGGTTCATCACATCCAGGAATTTTCCCTGGGTTTGAGACCCGTACCAAAAATCGTAATCGATTTTTGCAGACCCCGCCTTACCCTTTTTAGTGGTAATAATTACAACGCCATTAGCTCCGCGGCTACCATAAATAGCCGTTGCCGAAGCGTCTTTTAAAATATCAATAGATGCGATATCGTTCGGGTTAAGCTGAGCAAGCGGACTTGGGCTCGCTTCTTGCTGGCTGGGACTGGCCGAGCTGGTTAACTGATATCCGTTATTTGCATTACCATCTATGGCTACCCCATCAATAACATATAATGGCTCACTACCGCTAAATGCAGTAATACCACGTATACGTACCGAAACAGCTGCTCCCGGCGCCCCCGAATTTTGTGTTACTGTAACACCTGCGGCTTTACCCTGCAGCATCTGGTCAACACTGGGTTGCGGTATGTCCTGGATCTGCTTGGCTGTTACCGAGGATATAGCACCATTTACATCTTCCCTTTTTTGCGAGCCATAGCCAATTACTACCACATCGCTTAATTCGGTCGAAGTAGATTGTAACACCACGTTAATGGTAGTCCTGCCGGCAATGTCAATTTCTTGAGGTTGCATGCCGATAAAACTAAAAGTAAGTGTTTTTGCATTCGCAGGAACATTTATGGTATAATGCCCGTTAATGTCGGTGATGGCGTTTACTTTACCGCCTTTTAGCGTAATTGTTACACCTGGCAGTGTAACGTTTTGGTTGTCGCTAACAATACCTTTAATTGTTGTTATACCTCCTGTATTTTGTGCAACTGCCGGGACAATAGCACACAGAAAAATAAACAGCATAGCCATTTGTAGAATTTTTCTCATAATGTGAATAATTTATAATTGATTATATCAAAATTACTTTAGGACTGACGAGTATTATAATATTTTTTTATCATTCTATAATTAAAAATTGCCCACAAATAGCGAAATAGCTTATTATGAATATGATTGTTTATAACATTTTATGATATTATTTTAACAATAAGATGCTGTATTTTATGGCGAAAATAGATCGGCTTGCTTTCAGCGGCAATTATTTTTTCGGAATTAGTACACTATAAGAGTAAAAAAGATGGTATTTTATGGTTATTCCGGAGGGCTTAACCAGTGAAATGGTTATTAATAATAGAATTGATGCGTTGTATAAGCACTACAGGTAAATTGGTTCAACAAATCAGAGTGATGATTTGCGGGAAATGTGATGGATAATACTCATAATCATTTTGGTCCCTGGTTCGAGTCCCAGGGGCGCACAAGTCAAAAAAGCCGCTTTCTTTCTTTAATGGAAAACGTTTTTTTGCGTTTCAAATCTCCCCGTTTTCTTACTCAGAACTATTTTATACAATATCAGTTCCATCTCAAAACTAACTTCGCTGGCATCATTGGTAAAACCATGCGAGGGTTGCGCGGTTTCGCCTTGCATTAGCGGCATCACTTTGTTAATGATTTTTTGCATGGCGTGTTCCCGCTCCATCATATCGGTTATTTCTTCAAACTTCCCCCAACAAATTACACTTTCCCAGTTCTGTAGGTTGGTAATTGCATCGGCCTGGAAACATACTTCAGGGTTTTTCCGCATCATGTCAACCTTCATCCCTTTTGCCGAGTGGGCATATAGATTAACACCATCATAAACATAATTTACCGGCACTATATAAGTTACGCCATCTGCGTGGCAGCCAATGCGACCAACGGGGAGGTCGGTTAACAGGCTTTCAATTTGTTCTTCGCTTAATTCTCCTAACATGTGTCAAATCTCATCAATATAAATCTGCACGGTAATGATGATAAACACTTTAAATAGTGATGGTTGTCATCCCAAAGCAGTTGCAGTATCAGCAAATTTGCATACCATGAAAAAATTCCTCTTCCCAACCGATTTTTCGGCCAATGCAAAGCACGCTTTGCATTACGGCTATTGCCTTGCCAAACAGGTAAGGGCTAACATGATTATTTGCAACGCTGTTATAGAGCCCGCCGAAGTGCCGCAATCGGGCATGGTTAGCTGGCCGCTGGAAGAATCTGAAACGCTATTAGAAGATAGCAGCCACGAATTACGACTGCTTAGAGAGCAATTGGAGGGTAAAGAAGAAACTGTTGGCTTTAACCCGATAGTTACCTGTAATAACGAAGCGGGTACGGTTATGCAAATGGTAAACCATTTGGGGCACGACCATGATATAGGCATGGTAGTTATTGGCACTCATGGCAGCAATGGTTTAAGTACCTTATTGCTGGGCAACCATAGCCGCCAAATGATTGATGAAATAAACCGGCCTTTATTGCTTGTGCCGCCATTAGCCAAAATTTTGCCGGTAAAAAAGATTGCCTTTGCAACCGACTTTGAAAACAGGGCATACGATCTGGAGTGTATTTACCAGTTAATAACACTTGCAAGGCCGCTGAATGCGGAGATACTGGTAACCAATATTTTTGATGAAGATGAGCATGCCGCCGAATGGTTTATGAACGAACTGGCCAACAAAGCTAATTACCCACTTATATATTACCGTGTTATAAAAGCGCACCAACCGGTGCCGGGCCTTGATTGGTTGTGCGAACATGGTGATATTGATATGCTGGCAATGGTTCATCGTAATCATACTTTTATCGATAGCCTTTTCCGCGGGAGCCAAACGCAAAAAATGGCAAGTCATATTCCTATCCCTTTATTGGTTTTTCCTTCAAAATAGCTAATCAATTATGCCCATATATTAAATGCTAAGGCACCTCGGTATCAAACGTACCTATGCACATAACGTAAAATTAGCCTCACTGCTTTGCGTAACCGCTGGTTTTGTAAATGCTGCGGGGTTTTTAGGGTTCACGGTTTTAACTACCAATGTAACCGGACATGCCGCATTGTTTGCGGAACGCATTGCCATGCAGGATTGGAAAACTGCAAGAGTAGTAGCGCTCTGGATGTTCCTGTTTTTGGCAGGTGCTTTTATTTCCAGTCTAATTGTTTCTTTTGTAGGCCGTAACCAGCGCTTCTCGTATGTAATCCCTATATTAATTGAAATGGCCGTATTACTTGGTGTAGCTTTATTTGGCTATAAATATGATAACAGCCTGGTTTCGAAAGAGATTTTTGCGGGTAGTTTATTGTTTGCAATGGGGCTGCAAAATTCCCTCGTATCTATTGTTTCAGGATCGGTGGTGAGGACAACACACCTTACAGGTACCTTTACCGATCTGGGCATTGAACTGGGGCAGGTTTTTCAGAAAAGCACTACAGATAAATCAGCCTTAAAATCCCGCATAAAATTACGTTCGGTTATTATCTTCTTTTTTATGTGCGGCGCGCTGGGCGGTGCATACCTGTTTCGATACTTTAGTTTTCATGCTTTTTTTATCCCCCTGGCCATATTAGTTTTTACATTATTGGCTGATGTTTACCGCATCAAAGTAAAGCGTTTTTACAGGCAACACAATCCCTTTAATTAGTGTTGCAAATCATGTTTTCAGGCAATCGCAGTCATTCCATAGCAAGCCCATTAACAGCACATTTGTTTATAAAAACAAATCAAGAAAATGGAAGCTGTAATCAACACATTACCCGCAAAAGAAAATCATACCTGGGCAAACCTGCTCACCGTTGCTGATAACCAGGCCGAACACAAAACCATCTGGTTTTTATTCTCATTAATATTCCAGGGTGTGCTTTGCCTGCCTATACCGGCGGTATTAATGTATTATTATCATGCGCCTATAATTGTACTGCCGATAACATTCGGTTTGTACCTGGCCAATATAATAGTAGGCATGGGTGGTATGGGCATACGCGTTGTAATAGGTGCTTTACTTTTTAGCATACTGGTTAATTTAGGTATGCTGGCACTGTTTATATTATAGTAATATCAATACATAAAAAGGCCTCCGTGCAATTTGCACGGAGGCCTTTTTATGTGATTATAATTTGCAGGCCTTAGCACAAACACATGCCTTACCAACGCATTTATTCATTTCCCACAAGTCAAGGTTTTTAATGGTTTGATTTGCAATATCCATTTCTTCGGGAACATTTGCCAACTTAATACCGTTCCGGGCGGCTGCTAATTTATCAATGTTTAAGGTAAGCATGGTGCGCATGGTAATGTATTTAACACCCAGTTGTGCCAGCTTGTCTATGACCACGGCTGATACATCATCGTTAGATGAAACCATAACGGCTGTCTTACCGGTTGCAAACACAGCCGTTTCTAAACTCAACGAATTAAATATTAACGTAATATCATGTTTTTTTTGATTGGCCTTGGCCAGCGATTCCCTTTCAAAAGGCTTTACGCTATAAGCGACTACTTTCATGCTGCAATAGTAGCTTTACCAAAGAATAACCACCATGAGCTTGGTCAAACTGAAAAATGATTGAGATCAGTTTTTCATTTTGGTGAGCTTTGCCAGGTCGAGTATGGTAATTGTGCTGCCTTTCTTTTCTATCAAACCCTCTTCTTTAAAATCTGATAAGGTACGGCTAACAGTTTCTGTAGCCATGGCGGCCATAGCGGCAAGGTCTTCACGTGCTATCTTAAATTCTAAGCCATCCTGCCGTTGCAGGCGTAACAAAGCTTCTGCCATTTTTTTACGTACCGAGTGGTAAGCCATTTGCAGTAACTGTTCTTCTTTTTCCCGAATATCGTTAGCCAACAGTTTTATAAATTCACGGGCAACTTCCGGATAAAGGTTGAGCAATTGCTCCAATTGCTCTTTT
>Ga0302309_10001519_pt1 | contig 21034 bp, 20 predicted proteins | sample III_Palsa_N1_1_FD_200453 | JGI IMG/M metagenome (GOLD analysis project Ga0302309, IMG submission 200453) | Peat permafrost microbial communities from Stordalen Mire near Abisko, Sweden - III_Palsa_N1_1 | ecosystem: Environmental > Terrestrial > Soil > Palsa > Peat permafrost | place: Sweden... | reverse complement strand
GCAACCTGTCCTTAAGGAGCTTGATCCATGCCACTTTGGGTTTGGGTTTGACCTGCCAGATCAGGTTGATCGATTCCTATATTTCGCCAAAAACGGTTGTCGCGCCGATGATCAGGGTAACGATGCCGATAATGACCGAGATGGTTGATTTTCCGGAGTTTTGCAAATGCTTGATCATGTCCTGAATCGATTTGGCGGAATCCGCGCCGACTAAGCCGTTAATCTCAGCGAATATCTTTCCCTGGCTCGCATCTTTACCTAAAAAGATACCGGCCACCGAGATTAGTAGTAATAACAATGGCGCAATGGAGAAAAGGGTATAATAAGCTAGCGAAGCGCTGTACTTAAGCGCCAGGTCATTCATGAAACCGCTGAAAGCCGCCTTTATGATCGTGAAGCCGTTTTTAACAGCCTGTTTGGTAAAGTAAGTTTTAATCGGGTCCATATGCCTTTTTGGATGATAAGCAGGATCCCAGGAAAAATGTTTGGATAAGTTTTATTTTTACGTTAATTGACCAGGTTTCGCTCAATTTTGTTCAGCAGATCATCAATGTCAAAAGGTTTTGCCAAAAAATCATCCGCCCCTGCGTCTAAGGCTGATCGTTCGATATCCCGGCTGGCTGAAATCAGGACAACCGGTAATTTATTGGTAGTTGGATTTTGTTTAAGCTGCTTACAAATATCTCTTCCATCGATACCGGACATCCATATATCCAGTAGCAACAAATCAGGAAGGTCTTTATTCATATTCAAAACTTCGGCACCATCGGGTGTGCAGTAAACATTATAACCTTCAAACTCCAACATGATGCACACTGCATCAAGGATGCCGGGGTCGTCATCGGCAATCATAATTGTTTTAACTTTATTCATTGATCTAAATTGAAAAAGCTATCCGTCATCCTATATAATCAGGTCGGAGCGCTTTTGTTTTATTTTTTAAGGGCAAAGCAAAACAAAATGTTGAACCTTCACCGTGTTTACTCGTTACCCATATTCGGCCGCCCTCGCGTTTAATTATTTCTGATGAAATATATAAGCCCAGTCCAAGCCCCGGGAATGTATGCTGCATATCACCACTGACCCGGTAAAATTGCTCAAAAACTTTGTTCAGTTTATCTTCCTCGATACCGATGCCAAAATCCTCTATGCATAAGCTAACCTCGTTATTTTTTATCCCTGTATGAATAATGATCTTATCCGCTTGTGGTGAATATTTAATCGCATTGGTGATTAAATTAGTGATGACCTGGCCAATGCGCTCTTTATCCCCAAAAACGATCCCGGTCGGGTAGAAATTCTCTATCAATTTATGTTTCTCCGTAGTTCGCTGCAAGTCTTCCACCAACTCCTTTACAAGCTCATTAAATTCAAAGTCGCGGTCGTTAAATTGCAGTTTACCGGAATTGATTTTGGTAACATCAAGGAGGTCGCCAATCAGGCTCGTTAGCCTGTTCAGTTGCCCGTCCATCCGGCTGATCATTCCCGCTTCCTTAGTTTCGCCTTTTTTTAGCAGCATTCTTTCCAGCACCTGGGTATAAGCTTTGATGCTGGTCACCGGCGTTTTTAATTCATGGCTGGCTATGCCAATAAAATCATCCTTTTGCTGTTGCAAATTCTTTTGTTCGGTAATGTCAACACAAGAACCGATATACCCGGAAAAAGTTCCATTGCTCCGGTACTGCGGCCTGCCGGTCGCGACACACCAGTGCTTAGTGCCATCGGTGTGATTGATCCGGAATTCTACTTCATACAAGCTTTTATTGGCTAAGTCTTCAAGAAACTTTTCACCGGCTCTTTTCCTGTCTTCCGGGATAATTGAATTCAACCATCCGTCCGCAAGATTTTCTTCATAGCATAAGCCCGTCCAATCGATCCAGGTATAGTTAACATAGGTGATGTCTCCCTGTTCATCACTCATCCACAAACCGGTAGGTGCAGCGGTGGTGATATTTCTTAATAACTGCTCACTATCTGCTACCAACGCCATCAATCTCTGCTGATCTTCCTTGGCTTGCTTTTGCGCTGTAATATCCAACAGTGTGCCTAATATGCGGATAGGTTTCGACGCTGCATCATAGTATACCTTGCCTTCTACCCTTACCCAGTGTACGGAACTATCCGGCCAGATGACCCGTGCTTCATAGAACAACTGGCCGTTGTGCATTGCCGCTGTGTGGGCCGCTTCGCGCGATGCCAAGTCGTCGGGGTGAAAAACACGCACATAATCCGCCCATGGAACGGGCTCGTCGAATCCAAATATGTTGGCAAATATTTTGGTAGTGATCATTTCACCGGCGACCAGGTTCACATCATAGGTGCCCAGACCAACTGCATCGACCGCTAATCTTGCCCGCTCCTCGGCTTCCTCAATTAATTGTTTAGCGGTAACCTGCTCGGTCACTTCCGTTGCTACTGCAATAACACCGCTGATCGTTCCGTCGATCTCACGGTAGGGTTCATAGACGAAATCAAAGTAAACTGTTTCCAGTTTACCATTACGCAGGAGAGAAGCAGGATATCCCTGCCCCTTAAAAGGCACCCCCGTCAGCATAACTTGCTCAAGTAACTTATCAAACCCCTGTCCCCTGATATGTACGAGCACCTCGAAGATCGGCTTGCCAAGCATTTCTTCAACTGTTCTGGTATAGATCTCACAAAGCGTTGGATTAATAAGGTCAACAACAAATTCAGGTCCCCGGAATATAGCAATCCCAACCGGGGCTTGCATAAACGTGGAATATAATTGCTGCCGGTGATTTTTAAGCGCTTCCACACTGGCGATCTCTTTTTCCCGGAGTTTGATCAACTCGGTCACATTAGCCGGCGAGTGGATGAGATAGCTTACATTTTCATTTTCGTCCAATACCGGCGTATTAGAAGTTGTCCAGTACCGCTCTTCGAATTCTTCGGTGCCCCTGACCGGGATATCATACCTGTAATCACTCATGGTATGGGGCATTTTGGTACGGATAGCTTCCTCGAAAGAAAAGATGGTCATCTTTATATTCTTAGCCTCCTCATCCGACGGATTAGCTGGGAAGGCTCCAAATACTGATTTCCCAACCAACGCCTCGCGGGTACTGTTAGTAGCCATTAAATAGGCCTCATTAACATCGAGGATCGTATACAAAGGCGCATCAATATCAATCAGCAGTATGGCAGCAGAAATTTTATTAAAAGTTGCTTTATACCCGCTTTCCGGAATTAATTTCGACATGACTTATTTTCGTATAGCTTGATTTATAATACTAAAGACAATTTTTCAGGTCGCTAAATTATTAAAATTTATGAATAATTAATATTCACACAAACAACCACTATTCAGGGAAATATTTTAGCGATTAACGTACCCAAAATTAATTAATATCAGTAAAGTCACCGGGATGGCAGGATCTTAGCCAATATATCTGAGCGATATCAAACTGGCCGAAATGGACCTGAATATAAAGTTGCGGATTAACCCGCCTGTTCTTCCAGGAACCCGATCAGGCGTTGTTCCAATAACGCTGTATTATAATCTGAGCCTGTGGCTAAAACGTTAACGGCTACCTCGTCTTCCGTTACGGTGATATTGAGCGCCGGGCCTTCGATCACTTCGGGGAATGAAACATTGATCTCATTAAACACGTGGGCGTATTCGATAGCCAGGTTAGAACCCAACTTACCATTGTGAAGAAAATATCTACCGCATTATTTAACACTTCATTTGCGCGACGTTTTCTGACGTTAAGTATGCCATCATTTAGGGCGACCATGCTGTTTTCTGCCAGCACGTAAAGATGATCGGCTTCAAGGCGGGTGTCGTCCGTTAAACGGCAGACCGGTAACGATGTACTTTTCTTGAGTAATTCATCCAACCTACTTTTATGTTCCCTTTTTAAATGAGTTACTATGGATATAAGCTATCCCAGTATTTGCCGGGATAGGGTTTAAGAACTCTCTTAGTGCAGACAAGCCGCCTGCGGATGCACCGATACCGACGGCAAAAAAATCATGCTTCATGAAATAATTACAGCCGGCGAAAAAAAATGTTTTGGGAACCTTTTAAGCCAGTTCGTAGGACTCCCGCAGGTAAATAAATATTCCCGGCTTTAACTTCTCAAGCGTGGTAAGGCGGATATGGTTTTCAAACTTTTTCCCCGCGGCAACGCTTTTAATGACTGGTTTATCTTTGTGGGCGATTTTAGAGTAGAATTTGATATCGAGCCATTTCTTCATTGGGCGGATGACCAGGAATCCGGTGCGGCGATAAAATACAATACAGTTGGGTGTCGTGCTGATGAGCACTTTAGGCTTGACAAACCCACACGTTTCCGCCCAAAACGCATGGGAGCCAAACCGACCTGGCTGAAACCCGAATTAGTTTGCGAGGTCGGTTTCGCTGAAGTAACCAGTGACAGCGTTTTCCGCCAGGCATCATTTAAAGGTATGCGGACAGATAAAAACGCAAAGGATGTAGTTTTGGAAACACTGGCAGCTACGGAAGATACAGTAGCCGAAGTTGACGAAAAACCAACCGTAAAAAAAATGATTTAAAGCTCGAACCGGTCAAGAATACCGAGTACAAAACCCTGCTCAATCCAACCAAGGATGCCCAGGTCAAAAAGATCTGCGGGCATGAGCTGAAATTCAACCATGTTACCAAACTCTACTGGCCAGAAGACAAGATCACCAAGGGCCAGATGCTCAACTATTATTATAAAGTCGGTGAATATATGATGCCTTACCTGAAGGACAGGCCGATGTCACTCAACCGATTTCCTGGCGGTATCCACGGCCAAAGCTTTTATCAAAAGAACGTTACGGATAAAGCGCCGGACTGGGCAAAGACCTTCGACCATATTACCGATGAAGGAAAGGTCGCCAAATGTCTTGTCGGAACCGATGAAGCCAGTTTGCTTTGGATGGCCTCGCTAGGGTGCATTGAGATCAATCCCTGGTTCAGCCGTGCGCAAACACCCGACAACCCCGATTATTGCGTGATCGACCTTGACCCGGATAAGCATACCTATGACCAGGTAGTGGAAGCGGCCCGGATCACTAAAGATATTTTGGATTCCATCGATTTGCCCAGCTTTCCGAAAACTTCGGGCGCGACCGGCATGCACATTTATATCCCGCTGGAAGGCAAGTACACTTACCAGCAAAGCCAGTTATTCGCCAATATCATTGTCAAACTTGTCCATAAACAGATCCCGGATTACACCAGTCTCGAAAGGAGCATTGCCGCTCGTAATGGTAAAATGTATCTTGACTTTTTACAGAACCGGCCAGGTGCAACTATCGCCGGACCATATTCTTTGCGTCCAAAGCCTGGTGCCACGGTTTCAACGCCCTTGAGCTGGGACGAAGTTAAGCTTGGCCTGACGATACAGCATTTTAATATTGATAATGCGATAGACCGTTTTAAGGAAACAGGTGATTTGTTCCATGGTGTTTTAGGCAAAGGGATTGACCTGGAGGAAACACTAAAAAAAGCACAGCGTATATTTAAATAGTATTATTCAAACCAGCAATAATGGGTCAAAACAATTTGTTCTTAATTTAGTTTCTTCATCACCAACAGTAAATTATGTCACCAAACCCGGCCATATCGAATGCTGAATATCCATTCCTAAGTGGCGGCGGCGGGATGGGTAAGCTTATTCGTTCGACTGATTGGGCATCGACGACATTAGGCCCGCCCGTTAACTGGCCTGTTGCCTTGAAACAAACCGCCAGCATGATGCTGAAAAATAACTTCCCGGTGCTGATTTGCTGGGGCCCGGATTTCATCCAGTTATATAATGATGCATTCCGGCCGATTAACGGCGAATCGAAGCATCCGCAAGCGTTGGGCGGTAGTGCGCGGGATACTTATGCCGAAATATGGGAAATCATCGGGCCGATGTTTAACGATGTTATGCAAGGCGAAACCCACGGCTTTCCGAACTTTATGGTGCCCCTGAACAGAAATGGATACCTGGAAGAATGTTATTTTGATTTCTCCTACAGTCCCATTGCAGACCTCGATGGCACCATCGGTGGCGTATTAGTTATCTGCATGGAAACCACTGAAAAGATAAGAGCAATTGAGCAAGCGCAAAAAGCACAAAAAGAAACGATCATCGAACGGGACCGGCTCAGGAACTTTTTTTTACAAGCCCCGGCAGGCATTTGTGTGCTTGACGGTCCGGAATTAACGTTCGAATTGATCAACCCGCTATACCAGCAATTGTTTCCCGGCAGGGAATTGTTGGGCAAACCCTTGTTGAAAGCCGTACCGGAAGTGAAAGGTTCAGCTATATGGGAAGTATTGGAGGATGTCTACACCACCGGGAAAACATTTGAAGGAAATGAATTACTTATTCCGCTGGCCAGGACAGCGGACGGCCCGGTTGAAGATCGCTATTTTAATTTTATTTACCAGGCCAGGAAGGACCTTAACGGTTCGGTAGATGGTATCCTGGTGTTTGTGATCGAAATAACGGATACGGTCAACGTCAAGCGAACTGTCGAGGCCAGTGATAAACGGCATAATTTCCTGTTAAATGCGATGCCCCAGCAAGTATGGACTGCCCGGCCGAACGGTGAATTAGATTATGTTAACCAGGTTGTTTCTGATGATTTTGGTTACAATGTGGACGAGATCGTTGGAAAAGGCTGGCAAGCCTTTATACATCCCGATGACCTGCCGGTTTGCCTGGCAAAATGGGAAGACGCGCTTACCAGCGGAAAAGATTATATGGTCGAATTTCGGTTGAAATTTTCCGACGAAAATTATTACTGGCACCTCGCCCGGGCTGTACCTTTTATTGAAGACGGTGTTATTACCTCCTGGTTCGGCACCAATACCAATATCAACCTGCGGAAAGAAAGTGAACATAAAAAGGACGAATTTCTTTCCATTGCCAGCCACGAACTTAAAACTCCCCTAACCAGCATCAAAGCGTATAACCAGATCATGAAAAAGCTGGAGGTCCCGGAAAAGATTAAGCCATTCATTGACAAATCAGCCGATCATATCGCGCGGCTTGAACGTTTGATCGCTGATCTGCTGGACGTGACCAAGATTAATGCCGGGAAGGTCAGTTATTCCATTGCGCCTTTCGACTTTGCCGAGTTGCTTACTGACGCTGTTGAAAGCCTGAAACATACAGCGCCAAAACACGACCTCATTGTTGCCGGCAATCCGGTAATTACCTACCACGGCGACCGTGGCAGGCTGGAACAGGTCATCAATAACTTTATATCAAACGCAGTCAAATATTCACCCGAAGGAACAAAAGTGATCATCAACAGCACAGTGGATCAGGATAATATTATTGTCTCTATACAGGATTTCGGCATCGGAATCGCCAAAGAAAACATTACTAAATTATTTGACCGCTATTACCGCGTAGATAATACAGCGATGCGCTTTGACGGACTGGGGCTGGGACTTTATATCTCTGCCGAAATATTGCGACGTCATGGCGGCAGTTTTTGGATTGAAAGCGAAGTAGGTCAGGGCTCCACCTTTTATTTCCGGTTACCCCTTAGCCAAACGGAAAAGCAGGAGATCACCCGGACGGCAACCTATTACCGCGACCGGCATATCTCAGTAAATTATAATAAAACGCATAACCGTTTGGATGTGGACTGGACAGGTTTTCATGATGTAGAGTCCGTAAAACGAGGCTGCCTGATCATGTTGGATATCCTGGAGAAAAATAAGAGTGACCGGGTCGTAAATGACAATACGCATGTATTGGGTAATTGGTCTGAAGCCGCCGAATGGGTGGGGAATAGCTGGTTCCCGATGATGGAAAAAGCCGGTTTAAAGTATTTCGCGCACGTGTTCTCTTCGAGTACGTTCAGCCAGCTAGCTGCGCAAAAGAGTATTGATATCATGGCGGGCATCATCACCACACAATATTTCACGGACATCAAACTGGCGGAACAGTGGATCAATGAACAACAATGAGTTTTAGGCACGGGAATTGATTTAAAAAACCATTTAAAAAAAATTAAGCTAATGGCACTTCATCGCCGCAAATTCAATAATGATGACCTGATAGCAATTCTTGCTTTGTCTAAAGATGCTACTGCTATTTATACGACCGAAGAACTGGTGATAGAGACGGCCAATGATGCCATGATCAGCTTTTGGGGAAAAGACCGGAGCGTTATCGGGCAGACCTTTCCGGAAGCTGTTCCTGAATTGATCGGGCAACCCTTTTTTGACCTGTTAAAAGATGTTTGGCACACAGGTATCACTTACGAAGCAAAAGATACCGCCGCGCAGTTAAGGGTTAATGGCGAACTGCAATGGTTTTACTACGATTTTATTTATCGGGCAGTTAAAGATGAAGAGGGCAAAGTCTATTGTATTTTGCATACCGCGACGGATGTTACAGAACTTCATAACAACCGCCTGTTGATGTTGGAAGGTAAGGAACGGGAACAAAGCCTGGCGGAGGAGTTGACCGCTACCAATGAAGAACTGTCTGCAGCTAATGAAGAATTGATGCAATCACAGGAGAGCCTGTTAAATATCAATACCGACCTCGAGGAAAGGGTTGCGGCACGGGTGGCTGAATTGTCGGAAAGCGAACAGCGTTTCAGAAATATGTCCGAAAATACGGATGTCCTCATAGCCGTTGCCGATGAAAGCAGCAACGGTGTCTATTTCAACAAGGCCTGGGTAAAGCTGACCGGTAAATCGGAAGCAGAATTATTGGAATTTGGCTGGGCAGAACTTATCCACCCGGATGATAAAGACCGCTGGATTAATAAGTATCTTGAAGCTGCTAAAAAACACGTATCTGTTAATGGTGAATTCCGAGTGTTAAGTAAAAACGGCGATTACCGCTGGCTGTTGGCCAGTATACCTGCAAGGTTCCGTCCCGATGGTTCTTTTGCTGGCTATATCAGTTCCTGCATCGATATTACAGACCGGAAAACAAACGAGCTGCAATTGGAGCAAATGATCAGTATCCTGCCGGCTGCCGTAGTCGTTATCAGGGGCCCTGAACTGATCGCAGAGTCGATCAATGAAGCAAACTTAACTTATTGGAATAAAACCAGGGAGGAAGTTGTCGGTAAATCTTTGTTGGAAATATTACCTGAGCTGGCTTCACAAGCTTTCCCCGGACAACTCAGGCAGGTGATGGAAACAGGAGAGGTTATTGATGTAAAAGAGAGCCCGGTAATCTTATTCAACCTTGACGGAACAAAAAGAGAAACTTTTGTAGATTACACCTACCAACCACTTACGGATATAAACGGAAAACGTACCGGCGTACTGGTGATGTCTTCCGAGAACACCGAACGGGTGAATTCCAGGAAATTACTCGAACAGTTCGCTGAAGAAATGCAGTCGATGAACGAGGAATTGACCGCTTCCAACGAAGAGCTGGCGGCTGTTAATGAAGAACTGCTGGCTGCCCAGCATCGGATCGAAGAGGGAGAAGTAGCGCTCAGGCTGGCGATAGAAGCCGCCGATTTCGGCACCTGGTATATTCATTCAGTTACGCGTGAGTTCACCACCGATGCCAGGTTGAAGGAACTCTTTGGTTATTACCCGGACGAAACCTTATCTATTGAGGGTGCTTTGGCTCAAATCACCGAGGATTACCGGGGCTATGTAGCGACAGCATTAGAAAATGCTATATCAAAAGGGGGTGATTATGATGTTACTTACCCGGTGACAGGTTTACACGATGACCGTTTACGCTGGCTGCGGGCGATCGGTAATTTAAAGGCCGATCCTTCGGGCTCATTTTCTGCTTTCACGGGCGTTGTCATGGATATTACGGAACAACACCTCGCCGCCATTAAAATAGAACAGGCGGAGGAAAACCTGCGCATGGCGACCGAATCAGGTGAATTGGCAACCTGGTACCTGGACGAAAAGCTGGGCAGGATCATAGCCTCGCGTAGGTTCAACGAACTTTTCGGTTTCCTGCCTGAAGAAGAAGTTCCCTATACGGCCGCTCTTACCCAAATTCTCCCGGAATATCAGCAAATAGTACAGGATGCGGTTACCGCTTCATTTACGACGGGCGCGCATTTTAACGTTGAATATCCGATCACCGGCTTTCATGACAAAAAACAGCGCTGGGTTAGATCAGTCGGTAAATTTGTAGCAGACAAAAAGAATGGCAACTACATTACGGGCGTCATGGCAGACATTACTGAACAAAAAGCGGATGAGATCCGAAAGAACGATTTTATAGGCATGGTTAGCCATGAACTGAAGACGCCGCTTACTTCACTTAACGCGATTGTGCAGGTAGCCAATGCCAAATTAAAAGACAGTGAAGATGTATTTTTAACCGGCGCGATGGAAAAAGCCAATATCCAGGTCAAAAAGATGAGCAAGATGATCAACGGGTTTTTGAATATTTCCAGGCTTGAATCCGGTAAGCTGCTTATAGAAAAACAATCATTCGCGCTGGAAGACTTGCTCTATGAATTGATCGAAGAATCCATCCTGATCGCTAACAGCCATGAGGTCAGGTTTGAACAGTGTAACCCGGTGCAAATCTATGCGGATCGGGATAAGATCGGTTCTGTGATCAGCAATCTGATCAGTAACGCCATCAAATATTCGCAGAAAGGAACGGTCATCGAGGTAAAATGTGAAATATTAAATAATGTAGCTCAAGTCAGCATCCAGGATGAGGGTATCGGGATCAGGCCTCATGATATCGACAAACTCTTTGATCGCTACTACCGGGTGGAGGAGAATAATGCAAAACACATTTCCGGCTTCGGAATAGGTTTATACCTGAGTGCTGAAATTATCAAACGGCACAATGGACATATTTGGGTGGAAAGCGAAATAAACAAGGGTTCTACTTTTTATTTTAATTTGCCGTTAGGATAGCTCGGGTTCACGGAGATTTCTATTGACCGTAGTAAGCAGTTCATCGAGGTTGAATGGCTTGTATAAGATGCCGTCACAGCCGCCGGGCATTACGCTATCGCCTTTGCTGAAATAAGCAGACGAAATGATCACGGGAATGTGGCTAAGTCCAGGATGCGATTTCAATGCTGCGCAGAGATCGCCGCCGTTGGTATCGGATAATTTATAGTCCAGTAAAATAAGATCCGGCTTGAACGAGCTTATTGCATCGAAGAAAAACCGGCCTTCTTTGACCACTTGTACCTCATAGTTATCATAGATCAGGGCTTCCCGGATAACTTCCAATATTACCTCATGATCATCTACGATCAGGATTCGTTTATTTTGCATATAGATAGCTATTAACCTAAATAAACTGAAGCCTGGATAAGTAATATGCGCTTAAGCGAACCGCTTTTCAGATAGGAGATATAAGCAATAAGGAATAACGCGCCGGATTGTTTTTACAGGTACATTTCGGTGATCTGTTTGAATAATGTACGGTCCTCGTTGGCCTCATCATAACACTCCGTAAGCAATTGCACAACCTCGGGGTTTTTCAGTTGTTCGGCAACCAATAGCATGGTTTTAAAAGAGGCGACCTCTATACTTTCTATATTGTGCATATAGAACAAAATGGAAAGATCGCGTAAGGCGGGCTTGCCTGCCTGCGGACCGATGGACTGGAAAGCCTCATCCAACAGGCCTATCAGCCCGATGCAGGATTCCTGATTATACCAGGTATCAAGCAAGATGAAAATTTCCCGCATCCGGCTGATTTGGTTCTGAACAATCTCGACAGTTTCTTCAATAGCTTGCTTTAGGTCCAGGAAATGAGATCTGCCTGCCAGTTCCGGCAGTTTATCTACCAATTGGTTCTTGGCGCAATAAATACGGTTCAAATGGCTGATAAAATAGCGGGTCAAATCAGCCTGGCTTACTTCAGCCTGGGGGATACGATTTTCCATTAGATTAAAAATTTCCAGCTTGCAGGATTGTCCCGCACATCGCTGAGGTGTCCAATTAATTCATTGACTTCTTCAGTGTTCAGTTCACGCTGGCCGTCAGCAGTGTAGGTGAACAATTGACCCGGCTTTTCAAAAGTAATATATCCGTAATAATCAGGGTCTTTATTTTTTTCAAGGTGCAGTGTACTTTCTTTACTACGATTGAGCATGGGGTCGCCATGACCGATATCCAGAAAGACACTATAAGTATAGGTCAATATCGTATGACCATCGAGGTGCGCCTGCGTATCAGGAATGACCATCAGCGGCAGTCGGTTTTCCAGTGTAAAAAATAGCGGTGTCATAAATTAATGATAATCAATTGTTGTGCCGTATTTAATTGGTAGCTTAGCCTTAATGATAGAAGAAACCGTCATCATCCAGGAAACAGATTCATCCATTTTAGACATCTTAACTTATGCCTTAGAATCCAAAGGCTTTAACGTTTATCCATTGCTGGACTGCGGAGAAGATTTTATGGACCTGGTCGAAAAAGCACGGCCCCATGTAGTGGTGCTGGATTACCGGCTGGATGGTAAACGTTGCATAGAGATATGCCATTTGATCAAGGCTAAATACCCCCATCTACCGGTACTGGCCTTAAGTTGCAACAGCAATATCCATGAGGAATATGATAAGCATGGTTTTGATGACTATATTCCCAAGCCTTTCGATTTGGATAACCTTTATGCTGTTCTCAGAAAACATATCCCAAAACAGGAAGCAAAAAACATCGTTGAAAAAGTAAGCGACAAGCAGTAACCCGTAGTCATCAAGTTTTTCTAATCGCGCTGATTTCGCCATTTCTTTCGATATAAACCTTTTCAATGGTTGTCATATCTTCCGTTAACGCCGACTTACGTACGCCCTGCATGATATCCTCCTGGCAAACCAGGCCTGTTTCCATCCCCGATTTTATAAAATTACCGTTTTCAAATAACGCGATCTTGCTGCCTCCTGCAATGCGGCTAAACTTTGGGCTATGCATAATCAGCCAGCTAAACCCACGGTGAAGCAGTACGATCACAAAACAAGAAATGATGACCGGGATAAAAGGAGAGACACCAACTACCGCCCTGCTCAATATCGCGCCCAAAAGAATGGTGATAATATTATCCAGCGGCATACGCAGGCCAAATGACCTGCGCCCGGAGATCCTGATCAGCACAAAGGCTATAAGGAAAACTGCAACGCCCCGGCTGCTCATTTGCAGGGTATCCAGGTTTCTTCCCTCGCCAAATAAGTTAGTTAATAGTTCCATGGTATATGAATTAAAATCTTTGTCTTTTAATGGTTTGATAAGCTGATTCCGCGTTATTCCGTTCCAATACTTTAAACGCTTTGCCAGCCTGCTCGTTATAATTTCGAAAAAAAGCTTCCAGCTGATTGATTATGGCTTCCGCTAAATCCGGGAGATTTTTGACTTCTGAAAATAATTGAGAGACTACCGGATGCCGATATAGCGGTCATTGCGCATCGTTTTCCCGTCGCGCTCTGTTTGTAAAGCCGCCAGCGAACCTACGATGCGGCATTCGATCATCGTGCCAGGATAGCTGGTAATTTCCGAGACGATGATGATGTCCAGGGGGTCGCCATCCTCGCCTTTGGTGTCAGTGATAAAACCAAAGTCAAAAGGGAAGGTCAGCCCGGCAGGCAGGATTTTGGAAAGTTTAAAGCGCCTTTCTTCCGGATCGTATTCCAGTTTATGATTGATGCCCCTCGGGCATTCTACCATGGCTGTAACCGACTTCATTTCCAGCTGATTTTGATCTCGTCAGCACCATGGGCGACATATTCCATATCGCCATTCTTTATTTTCTTTCCTTTAATAGCTTCCTTATCCCCATTAAAAACTTGCAATGAAGGAAGTTCAGCCTGCTGTTTGACAACGATCATCCGGCAGGTTAAGCGGGGATCGCCTTTCACTTTAAAGCTGACCTGTTTCCCTTTTTTTACAAACGAGGCGGTGGGGTAATCCAGGTAGATCAAAAAATCTTCACCCGGCACCTGGTAATAATGCCGTGGCACGATACCAAATGCTACACCCGCGCCATAAACCTCCTGTCCTACCGCGCCTGATTTCTCCCAGCCGTCGTGGATATCCTCAATGGCGATCCAAAGTTTTTTATCGACCTGCCCCTTGGTAACTTCTTCTGAAAGCATTTCCTTAGGGAGGTTCGGCGGATAGTAATAAGCCGCCCGGTTAAGGATATAGCGGATAAATTCCGGGATCAACAGGTTGAGGGAAGGTAAGATTTTCTCATCTTCAGCATACAGCAGGAAGTTATGCATGGCAGCAAAGACCTCCTGTTCTTCGTAAGCCGCAGTATAAGGCGCGTCATTCAAAGGAAATAGCGCAAAGAAAGTCGCGTAGTTTTTAGCGTAGCCATAATTACATTCCCAAAGCTGGAAGTTCTTAAAGATATTGGCAATGCACAGATAAGCCAGGTTGAGATATAATTGATCTTTTGTTTCTTTGAATAACCATAACATCGCGTTAGCAGAGAAGGCAGTGGTATTGGCCTGGTAAAAAAGTTCAAATCCTTTTCCTTGTAACGTCTTCGCAGCCTTTTTAGCCTCTAATAAATATTTGTTTTCCATGGTCAATTGCCAGGCGTGCAGCATCACCAGCGCATAAAGTCCGGCCACATCCTTTTCGCCGCCTTTTCCTTCCTGCGTTTCCGCTTTAATCACTTCCAGCGTATCCATATTGTAAAACACCGGCCACTCGTACTTGAAGTGCCGGGCCACTTTAATGGTAAAGTCGAGCGAATCCAAAAACAGTTTCCTGCCCTGCTTATCGCCGCGTATGGCCAGCCGCCCCAAATTCAGCAAGGGATGGTGCAGGTACCAGGAGTCCATGACGTTAGGTTTCAGTTGTTCTTCCGAGCCATCCAGTTCATCTGCCAGCGCCGGCAGGAAACGAACCACTGTCCCTAAGTCCTTATTATAAAATGCATCCAGGCCGTTTTGGATTTTTTTAATCGCCGGCAATTCGGTCTTACACCAGTCGTAGTAATCGGTGAGCGGTAATAACACCGCCAGCTGCACCATCAACTCAGGCGGCGTTTTATAGTCGGCCACATAAGCATTCAGGTAATCCTGCTCCGCGCCATGCGACCAGCAGCCGTGGCTGTTTTGCAGATCATCCAGTCCCTGGTTAACGATCTTTGTCCACTGGTGAAATTGCGTATTTGGCTTAGGCAGTTGCAAGTAAACAGCCGCCAACAAGTTCAGGAACTGTTTTGCAGCAACCATCTCATCTGCCGGATGCTCCGGATCTAAAGCAATAAAGGCATCTGAAATGACCAGCTTTTTACCGGCAGGTATGGGTTTATCTTTCGTGGGTGGCAGCGCGAAGCCGATCTCCGGCCAGGTGCCACCAACAACATTGCCGAGTGATGTTTCGGTAGCCTGCGCATAAGCATTGAGCGCGGTCAGGTTCTGGAAATAAAGTACCGAACCTGATTTAGGCTTGTCCATGCTAAAGTACTGTAAGCCCGAACGGGTACCTACTTGGCTGACATGGATCGTTCCCTCCGGCGCGGTGACAACTAAATCGCGCGGCCAAAAGGGAACTAATAGCGGCTCCGCTGCATTGAAAGTAGTCGTATACCTAAACATAGCCTTAGCCGCCTCCAGGAACTTCAATTCCACCGTATAGTACCCGATACCCGCTGTCATATTAATAAGAACGCCGTTATCATGTTTAGTGATTTTGCCAGCCTGCAAATTATCATTAGGCGCATAAGCGGCCCTGAAAATGAGTTTGGCACCTCTATCACAAATGACGGATATCCATAACGCATCGTTAAGCAAATGGGCCTTCAGCTCATAACCCGGCAGATCATGCTGAAAGATGACCGGCGGTTCCTCGTCCTTAAAAATGTCTTTGGCGGCTTTCGCCCAGGGAGATAGTGCATTCATTGTATAAAAATTAATCGTTAAACAATTCGTAATTACGCAGTGAACGCTGGCGTTTAGCGTTGTCGGAAATTCATTATCAAAACCGTGCCAAACCGCGTTTGTTTCTACAAAATTTTAAAACTGACGGCGCGGCGAAATGTTAAGCTGGAATGAAAGATCTGGCCAGGCGTTTCCCTGAAAATCCCTTATTGTTACCGAAAGATATCAGTCCAAGTAATCCCGGCCTCCAGGTCATCAGCCTGCTCAATCCCGGTGTGTTCCGTTTTAAGGATAAGTTGTGGCTTCTTGTCCGAGTAGCAGAGGGTATCGGGCAAAAAGAGGGCGTGATCAATTTCCCGGTGCTGAACGCCACCGGTAATACCGAGATCATTGAAGTTCCGCTCAATGATCCGGACCTGGTCGCAAGCGACGCCCGCGTTGTAAATTATAAAGGGCTGGACTATTTGACCACCATCTCCCATTTACGCTTATTATCCAGCGTTAATGGTATTCATTTTAAGGAAGATTCGGCTTACCCCGGGCTTTTCGGATTGGGCTATCTGGAGCGCTTTGGTATCGAAGACTGCCGGGTTGCGCAAATTGGCGATACTTATTACCTAACCTTCACCGCTGTTTCTGATAGCGGCGTGGGCGTGGGTTTGAAAACTACCCAGGACTGGCGGCACTTTAACGACCAGGGGATGATCTTACCGCCGCATAATAAAGACTGCGCGATCTTTGAAGAAAAGATAAACAACAAGTTCTATTGCCTGCACCGGCCCAGCAGCAAGGAAATCGGCGGTAATTATATCTGGATGGCGGAATCGCCGGATGCGGAGCACTGGGGCAAGCACCAGTGCCTGATCACAACTAGGCCGGGACTTTGGGACAGTGCCAGGGTCGGTGCCGGCGCAGCGCCGATCAGGACTGAACGTGGCTGGCTGGAAATTTACCATGGCGCGAATGAAGCGCATCAATATTGCCTGGGCGCTTTCCTGATGGATCTTGATGATCCGTCAAAAGTTATTGGCCGTACCAAAGACCCAATCATGGTGCCAACGGAATCCTATGAACTCAGCGGTTTTTTTGGGTACGTAATATTTACTAATGGGCACCTGGTCGACGGCGATCAACTGACCATTTATTATGGCGCGGCTGATGAATTTGTATGCGGCGCGCACTTTTCGATCAGCGAGATACTGGATAAAATAATTTAATGATAATAAAAAAGCGCCGCTAAATTTAGCGGCGCTCTCAAAAAACTACAACAATCACCATTACTTCATGCTGTCGTGGATCTGCTGGATCTTAGCCAGGTGGGTTTGCACTACCGGCGCGGTCTTCGCAGCAAATGCCTTCAGATCGGCGTCCTTACCGTTGGTAGCCTCAGATTGCATTAAAGCCAAAGTCTTTTTATGGCCTTCGATCATGGCATTGACATAAGCTGCGTCGAAATCTTTGCCGCTCAGTTTGCTTAAGCTATCGCTCTTGGCTTGATGCTCGGCATCCAAGCTAGCTGTCAGCGTAATGTTTTTGGATTTGGCAATAGTCATCAATTCGGTGTTAGCTTTACTATGATCCATCACCATCATATTGCCAAAATCTTTGATCTTACTGTCCGTACTTTTCGCGGCGGCCATTTTACCTAAGGCAACATCTGCCATACCGCCTACAGCGGCTTTTGCGGCAAAAGCGGTATCAGACAAGACATTGGCTGACGAATCAGTCTTTACGGTAGTAGAACTGCTGGTACTATCCGTTTTAACGGTAGTCGTGCTATCGGCATTACTGCCTGATTTATGACTTGAGCAAGCCTGTAGCGACCCCGCTACGGCTGCTGTAATTAAAAATAAATTTAGTTTTTCATGTCTTTTATTTTTTGATTGATTTTTTAGCCTGCGCTTTGTTATCTTCTAAATCGTCAGAAGAGAAATTTTGGGTATGGCCATTATCCAGCTTCACCACGATCTTATCACCAATGGCATCGGCAACCTGCCCTTCTCCTTCCGGCGTTATGACACGCTGGCCTTTTAAAAACAAGTGTTCATCCATTTCTCTGATTATTGACCTGCGTAAGTGCTCCATTGCGCTACACCTTCCGGTTCTGCCTTGGTAACTTCATCACTCTTAACTTTACTCATCTCTTTGTTCAGTTTCTCAGTGGTTTTCAGCTCCTTGCTTTTATCATCCGGCAGCGCGGTCAAGCCTTCGGTTTCTTTAACATAAGCGATCGGGTCAGCTACATAATCGAATTCAACACCCATGCCTTTGATTTCTCCCTCGTTCCATGGCCCGCGAACCGTGCCATCCGAAAGATTATAAACTTGTTGCAGGTATCTCGGATCAGCAGCTAAAACGCCCGGCGGGAAATTCGGCTGGATACTGTTCAGTGCTGCTTCAAACATTTTGTAATGGGTCACTTCGCGCGTCATCAGGAAGGACAGCGTTTCCTTCACATAAGGATCATCGGTGAACTTCATTAAATGCTCGTAAACCAATTTTGCTCTTGATTCTGACGCTAAATTAGTGCGCAGGTCAACGGTCAAGTCGCCATTGGAGTTGATGTAAGATGCACACCAGGGAATCCCCTGGCTGTTTCTCGGTGTCGGGCCGCCGCCGGTAATGATCGGGAACTGCGGGTTAGCAGCTAACGCGGCATGGATAACGCTTTCTTTAGCGGCCTTGCCATTCATAGCCACCATGAAATCGGTTTGCTCTGCTGCATCCTTCAGCTCCCCGTTCACGCCTTTCAACAGCATCTGGATCGTAGCGCCGACGATCTCCAGGTGACTGAATTCTTCGGTAGCGATATCCATCAGCATATCGTATTTATCCGGGTGCGGCACCTTAGCGCCGAACGCCTGGGTAAAATATTGCATCGCTGCCGAGAGTTCGCCGTTCTCGCCGCCGAATTGCTCCAACAATATGTTGGCAAAACGCGGGTCAGGGCGCGAAACCCTGGCGTTGAATTGTAAGTCTTTTACGTGGTGAAACATGATGTTTTATTTTTAAAGTTTGCCGTATTGATTTATTCAGCCATTGCGGCTTCGTTCACATAATTTTCAGCGACTTTGGTTAACAGGGAGTCAGCTGTTTTTTCTTCTTCTAATGTCTGGGCAAACAGGTCGGCAGCTTCGCTGAAACCTAAAGTAGTCGCCAATGTTTTTAATGTCCCGTAAGATGCGATCTCGTAATGCTCTACTTTCTGGGCGGCTGAGATGATCGCTACGTCGCGAACTTCGGTGCCTTTGTCGGTTTCGGACAACAGTTCATCAGCTTCTTTTAACAACCCTTCCATGGCCAGGCATTTCACAGGTTTGGCTTTTTCACCAATGGATTCAAATGCGCTTTCCAGGCGGGTCACATGGTTCTTGGTTTGCTCCAGGTGAGCGGTGATGGTCTGTTTCAGGTCTTCTGAAGTCGTGCCCTTGATCATTTTCGGCAATGCTTTTGCCAAATGATTTTCCGCCCAATAGATGTCTTTCATCTCGTCAATAAATAATTCTTTCAGCGCACTTTCTGCTTCAGGAGTGCGGGTCGCTGCCGGTGCAGTTTTTTTTGTTTTAGTTGCCATATGGGTAATTATTATTGGTTTTTGAATGTCCAGAACAAATACAATTGATGTACCAAATACGCAAGCGTTGTGATTTATAAGAGATATTATTTCTTTATAACTAAGTATTGTATAAAAAAATGGAGACTGGTTGTCTATTAAATTATTCGGTGCTGGATACGTTTCCGGATCGGCTATTGAAATTGAAAATAAAGTAAAGCGATGGCGGAGACCGCCATTAAAAAAAAGGCAAGGCCTCCCAGTATGTTAGACCAGCGGCCATTGGTGAACTTTCCCATGACCTTTTGATTATTCCCGATATGCATGACCAGTATGATCAGCACCGGCGCAGTCAACCCGTAAAGTATCGCAGTATAGATCAGCGACTGGATCGGGCTCACCCCAACAAAATTGAGCACCAGGCCCAAAATCAGAGCGATGATCACCGTGCCGTAGAAAGCTTTCGCGCTGCCTAATTTCTTCTCTAATCCGACCTTCCAGCCAAAAGTTTCGCCGACCATATAAGACATCGAACCTACCAGTACCGGTATACAAAGGAAGCCCGTTCCGATAATCCCTAAAGCAAATAAGGAGTAAGCCAATTTACCTGCTAAGGGTTCCAGCGCTTTAGCTGCCTGGTCCACGGTGTCAATTTGAGTTATATGCGCGTTATGCAGTACAACCCCGGTAGTTAAAATGATAAAGAACATCGTTACGTTTGAGGTGCCCATCCCGAAATACACATCTGTCTTTACTTTACCTAATAGGTTTTCGCTGATCTTTGGAGTTTTTGATTTTTGGTTAATCTCTTCAGATGACATGGTCGCCTGCCAGAAAAATAAATAAGGGGCGATGGTTGTACCTAGTATAGCCACCAGGATCATCATAAAATCTTTGTTAAAATGCAGTTCCGGGACAAGGGTATGTTTCAGAACTGCTCCCCAGTCCGTTTTAATCATAAATGGCACCACGAGGTAAAGTAATAAGACCAGGCAAAGCCATTTCAAGATTGAGGCGATCCGCTGGTAATCGAATCGTACGATGATAAAGATCAGTACAGCTGTAAAGAAAATACTGAATACAAAATCGGGTAAACCCGGAATGATGAGGTGCGCCACCGCACCCATGCTTTGTATGTCCGCGCCGATATTGAGCACGATGGCGGGCACTGTAAACACCAGCATCGCGTAAATCACCCATTTGGGATAATGCGCCTTTAAGGTACCCGGCAAGCCGGAAGTAGTAACCGTTCCGATACGCGCGCACATTTCCTGGATCGCCGCCATGAGCGGAAAAGTAACCAGGGCCGTCCACAAGGTGGCCAGACCAAAACCGGCCCCCGCCTGGGAATAAGTAGCCACACCCGAAGGATCGTCGTCACTGGCACCGGTGATCAGGCCGGGACCCAGCATGCTAAAGAAGGACTTTATTTTCGAGGGAACTACAGTTACTGTTGCTTTTGCTTTCATAGGCCACAAAAAAAGCGTTCATATGAACGCTTCATTCCATAGGTAGATGGTATATATGTTGAGGTAAATTGTTTTTATGCCGCGATGAGCTGTAAGAAAGCGGCGTTTTTAATGCCTTGATCTTTGATGTTTCGAATGTCTTTTTCCAGGATCACCTTTAATTGTTGATCAATCGATTTGAGCAGTTCGGTTGTTTTGGTCGCTGTTGTTTTCATGGTCAATATGT
>Ga0302309_10001517_pt1 | contig 21042 bp, 14 predicted proteins | sample III_Palsa_N1_1_FD_200453 | JGI IMG/M metagenome (GOLD analysis project Ga0302309, IMG submission 200453) | Peat permafrost microbial communities from Stordalen Mire near Abisko, Sweden - III_Palsa_N1_1 | ecosystem: Environmental > Terrestrial > Soil > Palsa > Peat permafrost | place: Sweden... | reverse complement strand
AGGCATCGCAAAAATGGACGATGTCAGTGCATGATTGGCGAGCTGCTATGGGTCGTTTTGCAATTGAATTCGACGGCAGATTCCCCGATTGATTGGCGGCAGTTACACAAAATTATTTACAAGCTCGGTAAATCACGCACGGTTTGTACCCGCCTTTTACAGACGTCATACAATCGACATGAGTGGGATTTTTTACTAACTTAAAAAAAATCGACATCCTCAAAACAGGCAGAATGTCTGAGCTAAAAATCAGGTGTTTTTTTGTGAAAGTCGCTTTGTCTTCTCAATACGGCGGTATACACTAGTGGACCTGTCGAAATAGGTTGCGCTAACGCCCTGTCGACACATCTTCCATGCATGCACGTGCAGAATTTTTGCCTGTTGATCTACAAAACGGTCGGGTTTGAGGGGTCTTTATTCATGTCTTTGTGGCAAGAGTGTTTATCACGACTGCGTAGTTCGCTTTCGCAGCAACAGTTCAATATGTGGATCAGTCCCTTGCAGGTTGAAGCAGTTGATGGCGGCCTGGTGCTGTTGGCGCCCAATAAGTTTGTTCAAGATTGTATTGAAAAAAAGTTTTTGGACATGATTCGTGAAATTGCGATTGAGCTCAGCCAGATGCCACAGTTTAACTTGGCGCTTAAAATTGGTTCGAAGCGAACAGCAGCCCCGGCGTTAGATAAGGTTGACGCGCATGAACCAAAAGAAACCAAGCCCCTTCGTGAAGTAAAAACCCAACCAAAGGCAATGGATGGGGTGCAAAGCAATCTCAATCCAGGCTTTGTTTTTGAACGGTTTGTTGTGGGTAAATCCAATCAATTGGCAAAAGCTGCGGCAATGCAGGTGGCTGAAAATGCAGGGGGCGCTTACAATCCACTGTGTATTTGCGGTGGGGTTGGCTTGGGCAAGACACACTTAATGCACGCTGTCGGGAATATGATTCTTGAGCGCAAGCCGGGTGCGCGCGTGATTTACCTTCACTCTGAACGCTTTGTCGCGGACATGGTGAAAGCGCTACAAAACAATACGATTGATAGTTTTAAACAATTTTACCGATCGGTTGACGCATTACTCATTGATGATATTCAGTTTTTTGCAGGCAAAGAACGCTCGCAAGAAGAGTTTTTTCATACCTTCAACGCCTTATTAGAGGGCCGTCAACAGGTGATCTTTACTTGTGATCGTTATCCAAAAGAAATTCATGGGCTTGAAGAACGATTAAAATCTCGATTTGGATCGGGGTTAACGGTTGTGGTGGAGCCGCCAGAACTGGAAACGCGCGTGGCTATCTTGATGAGCAAAGCTGAACAAAGTCAGATTCCTTTGGCGCATGAAGTGGCCTTTTTTATAGCAAAACGCATTCGCTCAAACGTGAGAGAGTTAGAGGGCGCACTAAAAAGAGTGATAGCCAATGCGCATTTTACGCAACAAGCGATCACCATAGAGTTTGTACAAGAAGCATTGAAAGACTTATTGGCGCTACACGATCGTATTGTCACTTTGGATGGCATTATCAACACAGTGGCCGAATATTTTAATATAAAGATATCTGACTTAAAGTCGAAGCGACGCAGTCGCTCTGTGGCAAGGCCAAGACAAATCGCCATGGCTTTGGCAAAGGAGCTGACCAGTCATAGCTTGCCGGAGATTGGTGAGTTTTTTGGTGGGCGTGATCACACCACAGTGTTACATGCATTAAGGACAATCAAAGCATTTCGAGAAAAAAGCGCGGATATAGCAGAAGATTACAACAATTTGCTGCGCGTGCTTTCAACCTAAGGATTGAGTATGAAGTGCACTGTCATTCGTGAGGCCATCCTAAAACCCTTGCAACAAGTGGTGGGCGTGATTGAAAAACGCTTAGAAATGCCAGTGTTGCAAAATATTCTGATGGAAGCCAAAGCAAGAGAGGTTTGGTTAACCGGAACCGATCTTGAAATTGTACAAAAAGCACGTGTCCCTGTTGAAAGCGCAGAGGATGAAGGCAGTTTTACCTTGCCAGCGCGTAAGTTATTAGATATTTGCCGCGCTTTGCCTGAAGGCACCCTTATTCATCTGGAATCAGAAGAAAATCGTATTCAAATTAAGGCTGGAAAGGGGCGATACAACTTATCCACCTTACCAAGTCGAGATTTTCCGATGACGGAAGAAGGGATATTTCATCAACGCATCACGATTTTCAAAAAAGACTTGCGCGAGATGATTGATCGCGTCAGTTTTTCTATGGCGCAACAAGACGTTCGCTATTATTTGAATGGGTTGTTGATGGAACAAACCAAAGATCGATTGCGTGTGGTGGCAACAGACGGACACCGTTTGGCCATCAGTGAAATGTCGATTGAAAACACAGCTGACGTGACATTTAGCATCATTATCCCCAGAAAAGCTGTAATGGAGCTAAACCGCTTGTTATTGGATGAAGAGGGCTCTGTGCTACTCGGCTTTTCAGAAAATCATTTGCTTGCCAGTACAGATGAATGGGTGTTTCAAACAAAACTGATTGAAGGGCGGTTTCCTGATTATCAGGCTGTCTTGCCAAAAGGGGGCGATAAGCATGTATTAATCGATCGCGAAGGCTTTAAAAGTGCTTTGAGTCGCGTATCGATTGTTTTCAATGAAAAATTTCGTGGCGTTCGCTTATTGTTGGCGGCAAGCACACTGAAGCTTGTGGCTATCAATTTAGAGCAAGAAGAAGCAGAAGAAGAAATTGAAGTCACCTACGGTGGGGCACCGCTAGAAGTGGGGTTTAATATCCGTTATTTGCTAGATGTGCTTTCTGCTATCAAGAGCAACAAGGTTGATTTGTTGTGTCATAACCAGAATAGCAGCGCTTTGATTTTGGAGCATGATCGTCCCGGTACGCAGTATGTGATTATGCCAATGCGGCTGTGACATGCAATTAACACTGCATCGATTTCGTAATTTCAAAGAAAAAACCGTTAACCTCAATTCGCTTCAATTGATTGTTGGGGAAAATGGCAGCGGAAAAACCTCTCTCATTGAAGCGATTTCTTTGTTATCGACAGGAAAATCCTTTAGATCGGCCCATTTATCTAAATTGGCACAGAATCCATCCTCGTCATTCATCCTGAATCTTAAAATTCCTGGGGTGTGTCCTCATGATGCTATATCGAGACGTAACACATTGAATGTTCGAGAATCTCAGCGGAGCATACATGAAGTATGTGAGCGGCGAATCACAGAAAATCAAGGCGTTACGCCCGAGATAGTAGTAATGAGGGCACCCCCCAATGATACGTTAACCCATTCTTTTGGCTGTACATGGCAGGAAGAAAAGGGCTTTTCTGTGAGTTTAAATGGGGATCTCCGTACCAAACAGGTTGAAATGGCCAGAATGTTGCCAACCGTATTGTTTAATCAACAAGGGTTTGAGCTTATTGAGGGCTCGGCAATAGAGCGACGAAAGTTTTTTGATTGGTTAATGTTCCACGTGGAACATTCTTTTTTTGATATTTGGCGACATTATCAAAAAGTGTTACTTCAGCGAAATGCCGCAATCAAGCAAGGACAGGCTTTAGCCCCATGGACGCCCGCATTTATTGAGGCGGCTGAACAGCTTACCCACTTAAGAAAACAGGTTTTTATGCGTTGGAAACCTATTTTTGAGTCAGTTATGGCCGAAATAGCGCAATTTAATGTGGATATGGCATTTTATGCTGGCTGGGACGAAAGCATGAGCTTATCCGAAGCGATACAGCAAAGAACATTTTTGGATCAGCGTCGAGGTTATACCTCTGTTGGGCCGCACCGAGCAGATATTCAATTGCGCGTTCATGGTGAAGAGGTGCGCTATCGTTTATCTCGTGGCCAATTAAAGCGGCTGTACTTTTCTTTACAACTTGCACGTGCGGAACTGTTTGAGCGTCATACTCAGGCGTCACCCATTTGGTTGGTGGATGATTTGGCTTCTGAGCTTGATGAGCTTGGACAAGTGGATTTGATTAATAAGCTCTTGTCCCGCAAGGGTACCTTCATCGTAACGGCGCTGGATCGGCGCTTGCAGCAAGTTTATCCATTTAACGATGTGATTGATTTGGGTGCATCGTGATGCGGTCATTTCGTTAAGAAAATGTTCCACGTGGAACATTCTCTGTGCGTCAGTATTGCAGCTTGCTTTTGCTTTTCACTAGGTCGTGTCCTCATTATTACGGTCTTGGCCGTAACGCCTTGATTTTCTGCGATACGTTGCTCACATACGTCGATGTATGCTGCGCTACGTTTTTCGAAAATCAACTCGTTTCATCTCAATATAATGAAATGTCAACAGCCCCTAAATTGCTCACCGTCCATGAAAAGACCAAGTGGGCGTCGCCCCGGCCCTTCGCAAGAAGAGGGCGTTCGACGGGAAAAAGCTAACGCTTTTTCTATTTCCGTCTCACCTGCTCTGTCTTGCTTCGCAAAGCCTCAGCGGACATCGCTCCTCTCCCGTGAGTACACGGGAGAGGTTTCCAGGTCTGCATTTCCATTTCGTTCAATGCTTCGCGCCGATCTGAATCCTCTCCCATAAGGCTTTGCGCATGGGAGAGGCGTCATGTCAATCGAGGCTTTGCGAGATTAGACAGGACGGGTGAGGGCGCGCCGCAGGCAATATGTAATAGAAGGTTATATTGTCGATTGGAATTTTGATTGTGTTGAAAATCAAGCAGGCATTCTCAATGCATGTATCAACGTTTTGATTTTGGATCTCTTTATGTTTAATTTTTTGAGGAGCTCTCAGCGTCTTTGCCTGGAGTAAGTAAAGGCATGTTGTTATTTTTCTTAAATGATTCAGTGAATCATTTAAGAAGTGCCTCATTAACCAGGATGCATTTTTCATTTTTTAGCCTGTCACCGACAGCGCCGAAACAAGCTTAAAAACACAATAAGATTTTTACAAAAAAGCAATAAAAACCGGCGATTAAGTGATATAATCCATCGTTATTTTTAGGCTTGAGGGCCGGGTTTATGTCGACAGAAGATACTGCTTATGACTCCTCCAAAATCACTGTGCTGCGCGGTTTAGATGCCGTCAGAAAACGCCCAGGTATGTACATTGGTGACACAGATGATGGCACCGGTTTGCACCATATGGTTTTTGAGGTAGTCGATAACGCCATCGATGAAGCCTTGGCGGGTTATTGCAGTGAAGTCTTTGTCACCATCCATGCGGATGGTTCGGTCTCTGTTAAAGACAATGGTCGCGGTATTCCTGTCGACATTCACCCAGAAGAAGGGCGCTCTGCTGCAGAAGTCATCATGACGGTACTGCATGCGGGGGGTAAGTTTGATGCAAACAGTTACAAAGTGTCTGGTGGTTTGCATGGCGTGGGGGTTTCTGTTGTGAACGCCCTTTCTGAGACCTTGCATTTGGTTATTCGCAGAGGCGGACACAGTTACGAACAAGAATACCGTTTGGGAGAACCCGTAAAGCCATTGGCTCAAGTGGGGACGACTGCGGAACGGGGTACCCAAATTCGCTTTAAACCAAGCGACACAATTTTTACGCAATTAGAGTTTCATTACGATATTTTGGCAAAACGTTTACGTGAACTGTCTTTCTTGAATCCTGGGGTGACGATTCATTTGAAAGACGAGCGCGATGGTCGAGCTGATATATTCAATTATGCTGGGGGAATTCGCGCATTTGTCGAGTTCTTAAACGCAAAAAAGACAACGGTCCATCCCCAAGTTTTGCACTTCATTGCGCAGAAGGATGGCATGACGGTCGAAGTGGCCTTGCAGTGGAATGATTCTTACCAAGAGCTGATTTATTGTTTCACGAATAACATTCCTCAGCGGGATGGGGGTTCGCATTTGGCTGGGTTCCGCGCTGCGTTGACCCGTACGCTGAATAATTATATTGAAAGTTCTGGTTTGGCTAAAAAATCTAAAGTTGAAACATCTGGCGATGATGCCAGAGAAGGGCTCACAGCCATTATTTCGGTAAAAGTGCCTGATCCTAAGTTTTCATCACAAACAAAAGACAAATTGGTTTCTTCTGAAGTGAAGCCTGTGGTAGAGGCCATTGTTTCTGAAAAAATGGCAGAGTTTTTATTAGAGCGTCCTCAAGATGCCAAAGCCATTACCGGCAAGATTGTGGATGCTGCTCGCGCCAGAGAGGCAGCAAGACGTGCGCGAGAAATGACCCGCCGTAAAGGTGCTTTGGATATCGCGGGATTACCAGGAAAATTGGCAGATTGTCAGGAACAAGATCCTGCGTTGTGCGAAATTTATCTGGTTGAGGGTGAGTCAGCAGGGGGATCAGCCAAGCAGGGAAGAGATCGCCGCACCCAAGCCATTTTGCCACTCAAGGGAAAAATCTTAAACGTAGAAAAAGCACGTTTCGACAAGATGATTTCTTCTCAAGAAGTGGGCACGCTGATTACCGCATTGGGGTGTGGTATTGGTCGTGAAGAATATAACCCTGATAAGTTACGCTATCACTCCATTATTCTGATGACAGACGCTGACGTTGACGGCGCACACATCAGAACGCTGTTATTAACTTTCTTTTATCGACAAATGCCAGAGCTGTTTGAGCGGGGCTACATCTACATTGCCCAACCCCCTTTGTATCGTTTAAAGCGTGGCAAGCAAGAGAATTTTGTGAAAGATGACGATGCTTTGTATGGCCACTTGCTGCGTATCGCATTAGAAGAAGCGGCCTTACATGTCAATGAAAAAGCGCCACCCATTTCTCCTGCAGCACTGGAAGATTTGGCAATGCAATACCAAAAATTGCAAAGCGTGCTTGAAAAAGAAGCTAAGCACTTTCCTGCTGCTATTTTAGAATTGTTCGCCATGTCTGCTGCTGTGACACCAGAGATGTTGCAAGATAAACATGCGTTACAAACATTTTGGGATGCGATGGCGACAAAATTACTTGCGTTTGGCGACGCCAAACATGCGGTTCGCTATGAGTTTAAGTTGGAAGCGCAAGATGATCACTTCATCCCTTGTGTGCAGCGTATTGCACACGGTGTGGATACGTTTTATCGCTTTGAACCAGCTTTTTTCCTCTCTTTTGAATATCAAGAAATGCAACGCATCGGTGCAAAACTAAAAGATGTGTTAGAGCACGACGCTTATGTTTCTCGTGGGGATAAGCGTAAGTCGATATCCAGCATTAAAGAAGCCTTGGCTTGGTTTATGGAAGAAGCCAAAAAAGGGTTACAGATCCAGCGCTATAAAGGGTTGGGCGAGATGAACCCTGATCAATTATGGGCCACGACCATGGATCCGACAGTGCGTCGTTTACTGCAGGTGAAGATAGAGGATGCGATTGCAGCAGACCAGATTTTCACAACCTTAATGGGCGACAATGTTGAAATTCGCCGTGATTTCATCGAGACCAATGCGTTATATGTGAGTAACCTGGATATCTAGAACGTGTGCCCTCACGGAAAACAGGCAAGCGTTTAAGCGATATCCTCCTCTTTTTTCGCTTCTCCCCCTTGGGGGCTTTGTTAAATAAATACACCAACAAAGCCTCCATTCGCAAAATCCTATGGGAGAGCTCAGATCCGAATTCCTCTCCCGTGTACTCACGGGAGAGGCGCCAACTCATGCGAGGCTTTGCGAGCATAGAGATGGCGGTGAGGGCGCGCCGCAGGCAATGGCGAGGTCTTGCCAGCTATGGTTTCTGGCATGCTGAGACCAGTCATTTGTACTGATTTTGGCGTGATCTGACACTTGGCAAAAAACGTGTGAGCCTACATACATTTAATTTTGCAAAATTAGTTAGGATGCGTGCTAATCTCTAGATATGTCAGTAAGCACGGGAAGTAATATATGTTAATTACCGCAGGTCTAGCAGGCATAGCTGGTGTATTTGTAGGGCGCGCTGTTTTAGAAGTAGTGAAAGGCTTGATCCCAGTGGCTGTTAAGGGCGTAGGCAGGGCTGCTGCAGAGCTCGCAGATATGGCCTCTGTGCTACCTAAGTTAATCACACCTGGTCGCCCTGTTCCGGTAACGAATGCGGGGATGCTTGCTAATCGAATGATGACAGGCTTCCCTGTTGTACCAAACAGAGCCGCGGATGTTTTGAAGGAATTAGGCGAGAGAGCACTCGCAACGGCTTCCAAGGTAAGAGTGCCTACCTTTTCATCTCAATCATCTGATAAGGGCGTTGAACCCATTTCTTCTGATGCTGTAACAGGCACCATTCACTTTGATAAGAAGCCTAGATAAGTCTTTTTGCAATTGTTCAAAGCCTGCATCGTCATTGCGAATAAAAGCGGCCTAACCAATATGAACTTGAGCAAAGTTCATATTGGTTAGGCCGTTTTTGTGAGGCAATCTATCTGAAAAGCTGCAAAAGGAAGAGGGGCTGCCACACTATCAAGTCATCAACTATATAAGCCCGCTAATCGACGTAGGCCGCCCCCAGTTGGGTTCCCATATGTTCTTAAAGCGGATGCCTATAAGACAGATCTTCGTGTGGACGATGAAGGTACATCGTCATCAAACCAGGGCCGATCATAAAGAACGCCAGTGTCGTTAGCCAGATGCGCTGCAGGCCCACCAGAAAACGATACGATTTGGTTTTCATTTGTTGCCACTGTTGCGCCTTGCTGTTCTCTATCGGCAGTTAACTTATTCACTTTCGTAACCAGATCCTGAACGGTTTCGGTTAAGCTTTGCCTCGCCAGCCTTGTCATTTGATAATTCAGACTGGACTGTAGGCTAAGATCTTCATGCAATGGCGTTTTTAAACGACTGTGCCACAAAGTGGTATCAAGTTGTTTGCTTTGATCTGGGGTAATGGGCTTCGATGGAATGGGATAGAGTTTTTTTCTTGGGGCAATGCGTGCCACACGTGCCACAGAAAGATCTTGTCCAGATGGGCCGGTTGCATAACGCCAACAATCGCTTTGTGCCGTTGGCAGATAAAGTGGCGTGCCCCCCAATATTTCATCTTCAGGGACTGCTTTGTGGCTGGTAATAACATGAATCAGCATGTCGATAAAATCAGCAGCCGAAATCGCCTCAGGTATCAGCTTGCCTCCCGTTTGCGCCTTTAAGATTTGTTCGTGTAATGAAAAGATATCAAATTGTTCATCGAATTTTTTCTTAAATGCTGTGGAAGATAGCGTTTTTGATGCAGCAAACAGTTCAACAAATCGCGCAATCAAAGCATTGGCTTCTTTCTGACTTTTCCTCACCAAGATTTCAGCATAACGTTTGATAAACATTTCAGCAAAGACGGTCGAGACGGTATCAGCAGAAAGAATTTTTTCTTGGATAGCCTTTCTTGATTGGTTCATAAAACCATTTTCTATATTCTTTTTCCCTTGCTTAGCGCTGTAGTCGTATACGATTTTTAAAAAAATGGTGAAAAAAAGAAAGCCAAATGTAGAGGCAATCACATGGGGTGCCGCGATGGCCACCCCTGCTGCGAGTGGTGATGCGGGCATTGCCACAGCTTGTAACAAAGCCAAAATAGACTGTGTGCCATCCGCCGCAGCGGAAAAACCAAGACTCCATTTTGCAAGAGAAGCAAGGGTCTCTTCGTGTGATTTTGAGATGGGGTCATTTAACAATTCAATACATTTTCTAAAACTATAACTGACACGCTCAGGGGGTAAAATGCGTGCAGCGGCCAAACTCATTTTGCCTTGTTTTTGCTCGTATAGTTTCCACACCACGCTATCCAATACAGAATGAAATACCTTTTGATTGGGTGTTGCTTGATGTCTTAATAGAAGTTCTAAAAATGTTTGCCTATCTTGGTCTGCAGCGTCTATAGCGCGTCTTCTGATCAATGGACGGATAGGCAGATTCGAAGACAAGGCCGTTAGGCTTAAAGCCGGTGTGGCGTCAGTGAATTCAGTAAACAAATGATGAAAAATATCATGTGACACGGATACGTTGAGATGTTTGATTAAAATATTAAATAAAGCAGCGTCATCTGATCGCGCAATAGCCTCTTGTGCCAAGATTATTAAACTTGGAGGGAGTGCTGCATCACGCGCTTCTTGAAACCTTTTTTTCGCCCGTTCTAATACTTCAGGCAATGATTTATTAGCGGGATGACCCTTTAATATACCATCAAATTCATCAAGTAAAATATCATGCTTTGTGATAAATTCAGGATTTAAATAGGTCGCTAGTTTTTTTCGGGCTTTAGGTTCATCTAAATTATTCGAGGCAGCCTCTTTTTTTAAATTTTCTAGCAATTCCCTGATATCCGTGAGCAATCGATTCGTTTTGGTCTGATGTAAAGCCATTTGGGTGTCTTCGCTGATATCACAACCCTCTAAATGGAGTAAAAATTCCCCGGTATCAGGGTGGCTGAAAATGGCGGCACCCAACTTGCGTGCCATCGAATCGGTGATATCGCGATTATAAGAGAGATTCAATTCACGTAAATTTTTTAGGGCTTTATCAGGGTGCATAACATCCATCAGATGCTGTACAGCGGTATCGTTTAAACCACAATTCGATAAATTTAAATGCGCTAATGAACCATTGGATAAAAGCAGCACAAGGGATTGGATACCCGCATAATCTAGCCTTGTGCGCGTAAAAGGACGAAAAACCATAAAGCGTGTTTCAATCACGCTGTTGTTTGATAAATCAAGTTGCGTGATTTGTGGGGCATTGGGTTTTTGTAGCTGTCTAACGATAAAGCGCAGATGCCCAGAGCGTAATGGATCCGATTGTAATTGTGTATTAGAAAAATTAAGCACAGGACCTTGGCCTTGATACGGATTGGTTCTTAAAAAGAAGGCATGTGTGTAATTCACAATTTGCAAATTTTGAGAGGGCACAAACAGGGCGATGGATGAGGCGCTGGCAGCGGACGTGGCAGTAACAGGTATCGCAGTCCGTGCGACAACCACTGAAGTTGCAGTGGGCACGGTCATAACGGATGCGGGGGCAGCAGCAATAGAGGCAGAAGTCGTCGCCGTTAATGACAGTCTGGGTGGCGCTGCATTTAAAATCGCTTTGGCAAGGTTTACTTTGTCATCTTGATTTTGAATAGCGCCAAGAACTTGGGTATAAGCTTGACGCTGGGCATCATCAGCGCTGTGGCTAATGCGTTTTAAAATACGAGGATTGACTGATTCAACGGCATAATGAAAAGCCATTTTACCAGTGGTATCGACTTCCAATACTTTACATTTCAGGCTTAATAAGCGCGCCACGGCATAATCATTGCCCTTTTTAACCGCGATCATTAAGAGCGTTTCGTTATTTTCTACGGTGAAATTAAAATCAAATTCGCCCACATCAGAAATGGCTTGGTCCAGCTCTGCTGGAGTCCCAACCAGAATCGCAGATTCAATGAAGGAAAATTTATTTTTTTGGGGCTGATATCGAATTGAGGTCTCGAAGCTCATAACTACCCTCTTACTACATTGAACAGATTTTTTTAATTAAGCACGTAATTGGTTGTAATATTGCAGCTTTGCTGGTTCGCGTAAAATATCACGTGCCAGCTGAGCATAGCTTCCATCAAATGGGACAGCTGAATTAAGATTTTTATCAGCGTGGTATTTCAGTGTGACACTTCTGAAGGCTGCTTTAATCACGTTATCTGATAGCGCATCGGTTTCGTTTATTTCTAATACTTCATAAGGATTTAAGTTTTTATTCAACACAAAATCTTGAATGGCTTTGGCTTCATCATCAGGCAGTGTGGTACTGGGCAGCTGGACGGGGCGCACTGCTTTCAAACAGGCTTCTGCATCTAAAGAATGAACCACTGCGATCATTTCCAATCCTCTTATGTAGTATCGCATGTAATAGGTTTGTGGCTTTGATCGCGTCAGTGGAATACCGAGTGCTTCCATTTTTGCTTGGACAAGTTTCAAAATTTCTTGGTAACGAGGTAACGGTTCTCTGTGTTCTTGTCTAGAAAACACGCTTTTGCTTAAAAATAATGCCAGTTCATAGGTGGTGACAGAGGGAGGCTCTGTGCAGTCAGGATCCGCATAAAAAAAAGCCCTTGAATCAAAAAAATCACAAATATTTAACAAGTCTGTGAGCATAGGGAGATCAATGTCTGCATATTTCAGAATCAGCGCAACAAATTTGGGTTTCGCATCACCTATGGCATTATGCAATAAACCCAACCCTAGCGACTGCACTCCAAAATGACTTAGGCCGGCATTTTGGGGTTGATAATGATTTCTCAACATTAAATCCCAAATTTTTTCGGCTGGCTCATCGTAAATACGCTGGAACATACGATGTATGCGTCTTATCTCAGAATAATGTTTCGCGTTTTTGGATGGAGATAAGACAATCTCTTCCTCTGAATAGATGGGGCGCACATTGGGCGTTAAAAATTGCTCGAGGGCTGCGACCATTTTTTTATCGACAGCCAAAGTGAGAGGGGCTTTGCATTCTTTATAGTCAGTCGGAAAATCTGTCCCAGCTGGAATGGAATGCAAATGAATACCCGGTTGCACGATGAGCAACTTCCAAAGTGCGACACCATAAGCAAGGTCTGTTTCAGCCTGAAGCACCGCCCATATTAAAGGTGTGGGGCCATAGGCAAAAGGCTGTGTCTCTGTGACTTCAGGAAACGATACACCGTTGGGAAAAGCATGCGCTTTGTCTGGGTAAAAAGGATTAACGAAAGCACCTTTATCAATCAGCTTCTGAATCCATTCAATAGGGAATTTATTTCTGGCAGCAAAGAGCAGCGGTGATAAAAAACCAATGTTGCCATTTACATCACCTTTTGCAAGCAGCAATTCACCCAATGCATGCCATGCCGTTTCATTTGATTGGTAGGGGAATTGAAAAAATTGTGAGAGTGGTAAAATTTGGGTATCACGTGTTTTGGTTTTGGGATTCACTTTGGCACCGCGTTCAATTAAAACCGTAGCGGCTTGCGTGGCCTTTTTTTGTATCGCAAAAGTGAGTAAATCTTTTACGACCATTTCAGGATGCGAAGGGGTGGCCACGCCATTATTAGAGGCAGTAGCAGAAGACGCTGCTTTTCTTTCTGGTAAAGCCTGACGAAGCGGAGTGCGTTCCCCCATCTCTGTATTTGTTAAACGTCTTAATAATCGCTGCACTAAACTTGGGCCAGGATTGACTCTTGCGCCCTGGCTTAACAATTGCTTGATGGTTTTTGCGTCAGCATTTCTGTCAATAGCTTGGATGAGTTGATATGTTTTTCTGTCTCTGTACAAAGAAATTGCAAAATAGATTATCGCTGCAGTAAACAAAAAGAGACCTATTGCCAGAAAAGCAATTTCAATACCTGTCATGTGTAAAATCACTCAAAAGAGGGATGAAAATAGAAGCATAACTGAAGATTCATATAGACAGATAGCCTGTTATCACTTGCTGAGGTTACCTCACGCAGCCTCATCCCTTCTAAATATGGTTACCTATGATCTCGGTTTAACGTGTTACCCGCTAACCAGTTTGTACTCCTCTTTTATCCACTCCTTCAACGTAGCCGCGACCCTTTTTCGCACCTACAAGAAGGAATCTTGTATTGGCAACAAAAAAACACTCTACCGCAATGAGATTTAGGCTTATAACTTAAGTTAAATGCGGGGAGGATTTATGCCAAAACGTGTACCAGAACTGGTTGATAAAGAATTAAAGGCCCGTGGCATCAGTTTAGATCGTGACGGTTTTATAGTAGATAAAACACATCGTGAAGCAGGCCTAAAGTCGGCAGTAGGAACGACTGACTCTTTTGGGGATCACAGTGCTCAGAAAACTGCTTTCAGCCAGAAAAATGAAGGAACCCATCAAAAAACAGGTTTTTCAATAATTGATGTTGAAGGCGTTCGTTTTGCTTTACTGAATGAATTGGGCAATGGCGGCTTTTCTCGCGTGAAATACGCACAAAATTTAAAAACTGGCGAATGGGTTGCCGCCAAAATCGGGCTATTTGATTTTAATGAGCTAGCCAATAATCCAGAAGATGAGAATGGCGAGAAAAAATATCCCAATCCAGCTGCCATGAAAGCAAAGGCAAAAAGATCGGATGAAGCAGCGGCTTTAATGCTTTGGAGAAAGCGCAGTCGGCAGGAAAAAGACATAACAAAGGCACATTTAAAAGCCATTGCTGATGCCAAGCCTGACGCTAAACATAATTCCGAAATGCCTTCTGTGCACGGCGGCATTCGTAAAGTTGAAAGAAGTGGTAAAGCGTATTACAAAAGTTATTTGTTCACGCCTTTGGGTGAGCGAGATCTTAAATCAACAATAGACAGTGAACTGTTGGATGAGGGTAAAGCAGCCAAAAATGCAAAAGAGCTGCTGCAGAGCTTGCTGGCATTAGAAGAAAATAAAATTATGCATGATGATATTAAGCCCGGCAATATTATTATTTTTGCAGATGGTACAGCACAGCTTTCTGATTTTGGTGGCGCGCATAAAAAAGGTGAAGGGCATGCTTCGATCCACAGTACGTATACACAAAAGTATGCGGCGCCAGAACGTTTGCTAAAGGGTGCGAAGAATGTTTCTTCCCATGCATCAGATGTGTATTCAATGGGGCTGGTGCTGGCAGAAATGTATGGCATTCCTGTTGCCTATAATCCACCACGAAAATGGATTAACACAGACGGAAAAGAAACTGAATACACTCATCTTCCGGTCAAACCGTCACACTTAAATCCTTCTCCAGAAATAAAGGCCTTGATTCTTCAGATGACTGTCAGCAATCCTGATGATCGGCTGACAGCAACGCAAGCGTTCAGTAACTTTAAAAAAACACCAGAGGCAGCGAAAATATCTGAGGGTAAGTTGAGCGCTGTGCTGAATAGACATGACAAGAAGTCATCAAGCGCATTGCTCGCTAACAAAACAGCTGAAAAGAAGAGCGTAGCGTTCGAGGATGAGACATCTAGCGATACAGTTTTAGATTTAAAAGAAATAGCAGAGGAGTTATTACTAAAATTAAAAGGGCGAATTGAAGACAGTGCTGCTGATGGCGTGTCTCATCAAATTAAAAGTGTCAAATTTAATTTAGATCCGGGAAAATTAGAAATCAAAAAAACAGATGATGAAAAGGAATCTTCCACTGAGGGTGTGATTTTTAAAATCGAAGAAATGGACGATCAACAAAAACAAGCCGCCATTTTAGGCAAAGGTTTTTATGCTGCTTGGAAACAAATGGAATACATTGGCTTTCAGCTTGATAACATTTCAACTTCAAAGGAAATGGAAAGTTCAACGTTAATGGAAAACTTGTTAACAGAGATGGTAAAGGAAGCGATAGCGGATGATGGAGAAAGAGCGATAGAAGCGTTAAAAGAAAAATTGGGCAGCATGAGCTCAAGTGAACCCACCAAAGTCGTTTGGGGTAAGGAAAAAGTCGTCAGTGAGATTGGCAAAGCTTACCAAAAGTTACAAGCGGCCCCAAAATCAACAGATAAAAAGGCTGGCGCAAATGACGATTCGTCGCCTTCCCTTCATGGTCACAGCCCCGCTCTGCGAGCGAAAGTATGATAACCCATTGATTTTATTGTTTTTTATGAGGCTTGTAAGGAGTTGGGGCCGATGATGAAAAACGAGGCAGGTGCATGCGTTACACAGCTAAATAGCCATTGACACCTTAGGGCCAGCGTTTTAGGCTGGAACCCGTTGCTTTGTAACTGTAAGGAAGTAGATCATGTTTGGAAATTTGAGAAAAATACTTGGTATGAAGAAACCCGAATTTGTTCCCGTGATACAGTCAAAACCGGTAGAACCCCTTCCATTCAATCTCTCTTTAGAAAAGATGCAAGAGGATGCCCTTAATACAATATCCAACATACTGAAACATCGTACCGCTGAATTAGAAGTCCTGATTTCAGCGAGCCGATTGCGCGTCATGATATACAAAACCTCTGATTTTCAGACAAAACATTTGGCGCGAATTTTGCCTGCCCTCTTTGCAGACAGTGAAATGAATTGTATTAACCTTCACGCTCATGTAGGTGATGGTGTTCACGCTGAATCTTATGGTTTTATTTGGGGGTTCAGTAAGGAATATATCAAAATCGATTTCTGCTTTGACCCTGACACTTTATCTGAAGAGGACGCAACAGAAATGTTGTCTCACATTGCTGAGGGGCTTGATGAAAACAATGACCCTGCTGAATCAAATCCCGATGCAGATACAAAATGTGTGGGTTTAGGCGATACGTTAGAACATATTGAAGCCAGAACTTACCGACCCTTCTTGCCCCGTACGGCTATGCCAGCAAGCGTAGCTTGGGTGTGGCCGTACACAGCCGCACTTCTGAGTAGGATGGGTAAGCGTACTCGCGTAACCCATCATTCGTACGTGAATTCGGCGTGCCTACTATCGGTTAACCTGCGCCGTTTATCTTCCATACCTCCTGCCCAATCTATTGGATAAATGCCACTCCGTACAAAACGATGAAATGTCGAATACGGCCAATCACATACGCTTTGAACCAAACCATGCTTTACTGGATTGTAATGAACGTAATCAAAATGCTGCTGAAAATCTTTTTCATCACGAATCGTATGCTCCCAAAAACGTCTCTGCCAAATCGCCCGTTCATTTTTCTTGATTCGATTTTTATTGCACACTTCGGCTTTTGGAAGGCCTCGTGAAAAAATATAATCCGTGAGTTGCATAATGTCGGCGATAATTTGTCATTTCAATAATGAAAAATAAAAACCGTAACATGCGCTGATAACGCATTCAATTCGTATAAATACGATGGGTTTTTGTTTTTTTATGATGATGGGTTACGCGAGTACGCTTACCCATCCTACGAAGAGGTGAAATTGTATACGCAACATCCAAGCTACGTTTGCTTTAAGGTCCCGGCACGCAATTTCTAGAGTCCTCGGTATAACGCCACGCTAGAATTAAATCTGTTTTCTTTTCAACGGTATAGATAAACTTGCAATCTCCAAAATAAGTAAATTGATAATCTGCTGTTTCTTGTGTTTCGCTTATTTTATGAATGGCGCAATATTTTCGAAACCCTATCGGATTCCAAGGATCTACTTGATACAAACGTGGCAAATGATGTTGCGCTCTATAAATATTAATATTTGCCGCTTTTTCGCAATCTGATTGAGTTGCATTGATAAACTGATGGACATCAAGTTTCTTTCCAACAAAAAAATCAAACTCACGTTGCAACATAGTTTCGTTAGAGCTACATCCGGAAAATAATACAAAAACTGAGACAAAAAAGATTTTATTTTTCATTTTTATGCTCTAGTGTAACATTTGTTTTTCGCTTCATTTGTTCTTGTATGGGTAAGCCATGTTGTTCGTACAAGCAAGCGTAGCTTGGGTGTGGCCCTACATCGCCGCACTTCTGGGTAGGATGGGTAAGCGTACTCGCGTAACCCATCATTCGTACGTGAATTCGGCGTGCCTACCATCGGTTAACCCGCGCCGTTTATCTTCCATACCTCCTGCCCAATCTATTGGATAAATGCTGCTGAAAATCTTTTTCATCACGAATCGTATGCTCCAAAAAACGTCGCTGCCAAATCGCCCGTTAATTTTTCTTGATTCGATTTTTATTGCACACTTCGGCTTTTGGAAGGCCTCGTGAAAAATACTCTTTAATGTTTCGCCACCTTGAAAAATAATCCATATCCTTTTCTGGTAATTGCTATATTGTGTGTAAATGGTCTGGCAAGATCACAATTGCCTTTATTGTAAACGGAGAATTTATTTTTTCTCTTTGAATTGACTCGTTGAGCCACGCAATATTTTTAACCAACAAATCTGACGTGCGCTCAAAAATGGCCGCCGTGAAAAAATATAATCCGTGATCGGAATAATGGCGGCGATAATTTGTCATTTCAATAATGAAAAATAAAAACCGTAACATGCGTTGATAACGCATTCAATTCGTATAAATACGATGGCTTTTTATTTTTTTATGATGATGGGTTACGCGAGTACGCTTACCCATCCTACGAAGAGGTGAAATTGTATAAGCAACATCCAAGCTACGCTTGCTTTAAGGTCCCGGCACGCAATTTTTAGAGTCCTTGGTATAACGCCACGCTAAAATTAAATCTGTTTTCTTTTCTACGGTGTAGATATATTTGCATGTTCCATAATACGTAATTTCGTAATCGGCTGTTTTGGATGTTTCGCTGATTTTGTGGATGCCGCAGTTTTCTCGATTTAATGGATGCCATGGAAAAAGATTAAGGCCTCTTGGTAAATGATGTTGTAGCCTATATATTCTCTGATTTGCTTCTTCATCACATTCTGCAGGCGACATATTTATAAAATGATAAGCATCAAATTTTTGGCCAACTGTTCTATCCATTCCGCTTTCAAATGCAGCCTGTGTGTAACAGCCTGACAACATCAAATAACTTAAAAGCAGCAAGAATTTATTTTTCATTTTTGTGCTCCGGTGCAATATTTGTGTTGCGTTTCATTTGTTCTTGTACCGGAAAGCAAGCGTAGCTTGGGTGTTGCCGTACACAGCCGCACTTCCGGGTAGGATGGGTAAGCGTACTCGCGTAACCCATCATTCGTACATGAATTCGGCGTGCCTACCATCGGTTAACCCGCGCAGTTTATCTTCCATACCTCCTGCCCAATCTATTGGATAAATGCTGCTGAAAATCTTTTTCATCACGAATCGTATGCTCCCAAAAACGTCTCTGCCAAATCGCTCGTTCATTTTTCTTGATTCGACTTTTATTGCACACTTCGGCTTTTGGAAGGCCTCGTGAAAAAATATAATCCGTGATCGGCATAATGTCGGCGATAATTTGTCATTTCAATAATGAAAAATAAAAACCGTAACATGCGCTGATAACGCATTCAATTCGTATAAATACGATGGGTTTTTGTTTTTTTATGATGATGGGTTACGCGAGTACGCTTACCCATCCTACGAAGAGGTGAGGTTGTGTAAGCAATATCCAAGCTATGCTTGCTGAAAGATCGTGATTCGCACTACGGCCCTGGCACGCAGTTTTTAGAATCTTTTGTATAACGCCAAGCTAAAATTACATCCGTTTTCTTTTCTACGGTGTAGATATATTTGCATGTTCCATAATACGTAATTTCGTAATCAGCTGTTTTTGGCGTTTCGCTGATTTTTTGGATGCCGCAGTTTTCTCGATTTAATGGATGCCATGGAAAAAGATTAAGGCCTCTTGGTAAATGATGTTGTAGCCTATATATTCTCTGATTTGCTTCTTCATCACATTCTGCAGGCGACATATTTATAAAATGATAAGCATCAAATTTTTGGCCAACTGTTCTATCCATTCCGCTTTCAAATGCAGCCTGTGTGTAACAGCCTGACAACATCAAATAACTTAAAAGCAGCAAGAATTTATTTTTCATTTTTGTGCTCCGGTGCAATATTTGTGTTGCGTTTCATTTGTTCTTGTATGGGTACGCCATGTTGTTCGTACAAGGGTGAATAGGTCACGGCAGCAGCAGGCACCATGGTGCCAACATTCATCCATTGTGACATTTCAGTACCGGGTGGATACATCGCGTTCATCCATTGATCATGTATCGTACCGATCGCATTCATTGCTAAGCCATGAAGCTTATTTGTAAAGCAAGCGTAGCTTGGGTGTTGCCGTACACAGCCGCATTTCCGGGTAGGATGGGTAAGCGTACTCGCGTAACCCATCATTCGTACATGAATTCGGCGTGCTTGCCATCGGTTAACTCGCGCAGTTTATCTTCCATACCTCCTGCCCAATCTATTGGATAAATGCCACTCCGTACAAAACGATGAAATGTCGAATACGGCCAATCACATACCCTTTGAACCAAACCATGCTTTACTGGGTTGTAATGAACGTAATCAAAATGCCGCTGAAAATCTTTTTCATCACGAATCGTATGCTCCCAAAAACGTCTCTGCCAAATCGCTCGTTCATTTTTCTTGATTCGGCTTTTATTGCACACTTCTGTTTTTGGAAGGCTTCGTGAAAAAATATAATCCGTGATCGGCATAATGTCGGCGATAATTTGTCATTTCAATAATGAAAAATAAAAACCGTAACATGCGTTGATAACGCATTCAATTCGTATAAATACGATGGGTTTTTGTTTTTTTATGATGATGGGTTACGCGAGTACGCTTACCCATCCTACGAAGAGGTGAGGTTGTGTAAGCAATATCCAAGCTACGCTTGCTTTAAGGTCCCGGAACGCAATTTTTAGAATCCTTGGTATAACGCCACGCTAAAATTAAATCTGTTTTCTTTTCTACGGTGTAGATATATTTGCATGTTCCATAATACGTAATTTCGTAATCGGCTGTTTTGGGCGTTTCGCTGATTTTGTGGATGCCGCAGTTTTCTCTGTTGAGGGGATTCCAGGGATAAAGATTGTAGCCAAGTGGTATGCCATGATTGTTTTTGTATCGACGAAGAACTCGTTCTTTCATGCAATTTTCAGGCGACATATCAATGAATTTATAGACGTCGAATTTTTGGCCAATGGTAAAATCGTTTTCTTTCTCAAATGCAGCCTGCGTGTAACAACCAGATAATGTAAAACAGATTAATAGTGATAAAAGTTTATTTTTCATTTTTTATGCTCCGGCGCAATATTTGTTTTTCGCTCCATTTGTTCTTGTACTGGTAAGCCATGTTGTTCGTACAAGTGCGAGTAAGTTACAGCTGCCGCAGGCAACATTGTGCCAACACTTACCCACTGTGACATTTCGGTACCGGGTGGGTAGAGCGCATTCATCCATTGATCATGTATCGTTCCGATCGCATTCATTGCAAAGCCATGAAGTTTATTTGTAAAGTTACTCACTGGTCCATTCTGTTGCCAGAATGGGTGTTTAGAAGTATTCAAGCCAATATTATTATATTCATGATACATCCCATCCTTACCTAAATAGCGTTCGACTCTCCCGTCATCATACGCATCGTACGTTGCTTTCATTCGATTCTGCCCCGGCGTTGCATCTGCAAAATGCCCCACGGAAGCCGAATAGATTTCCGTGCCTAACCCAAAAGCAAGACTGGTGTTAAACCCGTTCGAGAACTTCCCACCTTGTACGTCTGTGAGCACGCCCATCGTCAGCGCTTTGGTCCCATTGGCAGCCAACCGGGCACCGACGGTTTCAACAT
>Ga0302309_10001510_pt1 | contig 21121 bp, 7 predicted proteins | sample III_Palsa_N1_1_FD_200453 | JGI IMG/M metagenome (GOLD analysis project Ga0302309, IMG submission 200453) | Peat permafrost microbial communities from Stordalen Mire near Abisko, Sweden - III_Palsa_N1_1 | ecosystem: Environmental > Terrestrial > Soil > Palsa > Peat permafrost | place: Sweden... | reverse complement strand
TTCTACAATAAGTAAAATAGCCCAACCCGGGCACCCCGGCAGCACCTTATCACAAATTATCGCCAACGCTAACGACCCTAGCAGCATAGCTGTAGATGCCGCTGGAAATATTTTTGTAGGGGCGGGGGGTACTGTATCGAAATACACAGTCACAAACGGCGCTGCCTCGGCCCCGGTAACGGTTGCTCAATTCGGCACAGGTGCAATTACTATTAATGGCCTGGCTTTAGATAAAGCCGGTAACCTGTATATAGCATTGAGCAACTCTACCAGCCTGAATGAAATACCTGCAGGTATCACAACTTACCCGGTAACATCAGGCCAAATACTGTCAATAAGTACCAATATACCTAATTATTTAACAGGCGTAATTGCTGATAATGCAGGAAACATATTTGCATGCGGCTATACCACTATAGATAAAATAGATCCCAGCGGTAATGTTACCACTATAAGCAGTGCCCAGGCCCATAATATCGCAATTGACCCATCGGGCAATATATATTTTGGAAACGACGGAAATAACGTTGAGGTTATGAACCAAAACGGCGGTTATTATATTAGCCCTGCTTTACCACCGGGCTTAAGTTTAGATGGCAGCGCGGGTACCATAAGCGGTACGCCTTTAGCCACCTCGGTCGCAACAAATTATACCATCTCAGCCTATAACACAACCGGTTCAAAGGCTACAACTACAGTATCATTAGCAGTGGTTGATACGCACCTGGCAAGTTTAACTACCACAGGTACGCTATCTCCAACTTTTGCACCTGGTACTTTAACATACACAGGTACGGGCGGTATAGTCAATTTTAGCATTACCCCAACGACTATTAATCCTTCTTCAACTATTACCATAAATGGTACGGCGGCCACTTCGGGAATAGCTTCGGTACAAACTTTAGTTGTAGGCACAAATAACTTTAATATTATTGTAAGCAATGGCGCAGCATCTACCACTTATACTTTAACAGTAACAGGTATAGGCCCACCTGCTATTAGCTATACCAGCCCGCCGGTTTATACCGCAGGCACGGCTATAACAACGCTTAGTCCAACAACCGAAAGTAATGTGGCTGCGTTTAGCTATGGTACGCAATCAGCATATTATAGCGGCGAACCCTCAGAGGCTTTAGCAACAGATGCTGCAGGCAATTTATACCTGGCTATTTCAGGGAGTAGCATAGTTAAAATACCTGCTGGTGGTGGTGCACCCGTAACCCTTGCTACAGGGTTTACTGACGCTGTAGCAATAGCAGTAGATCCATCAGGCACTATTTATGTAAGCGACAACACAACCAATGCAATATACACCATTGTTAATCCCGGCCCATCCAGCACCAATAATATCCTGATATCTGGTTTAAATTCTCCCTATGGTATTGCTTATGATGCAAGTACCTCCAGCCTATATGTTCTTGAAAGTAACAACATTGCAAGCGACTTAAAACAATATAAAATAACAGCTGGTGTAGCCGGTGCGGCAACAATAGCTTGCGGCAATCTTACATCGCCAACTGGTATAGCGGTAGATAATTTGGGTAATGTTTATATTGCAGACGGCTCATTCACTACCTTATTTAAGATACCTGCAGGTAGCGCTTATCCTATATTGGCCGCAAATATGACCAGTATTGGATCCGGTCTTTCTAGCCCTACTGCTGTAGCTATTGATGCTGGGGGTAATTTATATGTTACCGAAGAATTTAACGGGGATGTAAAAAAGATAGCAGCAGGAAGCGGTGCTATAACTACCATTAGTACAACCAGTTTAGTAGATGTTAACGCCGTAGCTGTAGACGGTTCGGGAAATATATATTACAACAATGCTCAAAATAAGATAACTTACCAGCTTCAACAAGTCGGCGGTTATGGTATTAGTCCTGCTTTACCTGCAGGTTTAACTTTGGATTTTAATACAGGTAACATTAGCGGCACACCTACTGTTGCCAGCCCGGCTACAATTTATACAGTTACCGCTTATGGCAACGGCCAACAGGGAACGGCAACGTTATCGTTAACGGTTACAGCGCCTTCTATTAGTTATGGCGGGTCGCAAACCTTTGCCGCAGGCGCGGCTATTACAACACTAACGCCAACAGGTACAAGTGCCGGTACATTAGGGTACAGCGCAACCAAAAATACTATAGCAACCGGAACCGCTACCACAACAACACCGGCTATTATTAATCCAACCGCTATAGCAACAGATGCCACAGGCAATATATTTGTAATGAATGACCTGCTGAATAACTCGCTCTATTCTGCTGCGCTGGTAAGGATACCAACCAGTACTGTTACTTATAATTTAGGAGGGCTTGTGCAGGTTGCAAACATGTGCATAGATGCCGCAGGCAATATATATACAGCCGACCGTAACTTTAGCACCATATTAAAAATAACGCCGGCAGGTGTAACATCAACTGTTGGAACCGGTTTGGTTGAGCCCGACGGCGTGGCTGTAGATGCCGCAGGTAATATTTATGTAGCTGAATCAGTATCCCCCGGGAAGGATGTAGTAAAGATAGCCCCCAACGGCACTAAAACTGTAATTGCAACCGGCTTCGTTTCCCCTTCGGGTATAGCAATTGATGCAGCAGGCAACCTGTATATTGCCGATTATAACGGTAACGCGGTTTATAAAATGGCTGCAGGCACTATTGCACCAAAGGCTGCATCAGCACTTACTAAAGTGGGCACATCAATAACAAACCCAACCAGTATAGCTGTTGACCCTTCGGGGAATTTATTTATTGCGAGTGAGGGTAATGGCAACGCGTTGGAGATATCGAATACCGGTATACAAACAACTATTGCTTCGGGTTTCTCCACATCGGCACTTTGGGGTATAACACCAGATGGCGCGGGTAATATTGATATGACTGATAATATAAACTCAATAGTTTACCAGGTACCGCCAACAGGAGGTTATTTTATAACACCGGCTTTACCTGCAGGCTTAAGCTTTAATAACAGTACCGGCGCCATAAGCGGTACGCCGGCAACAGGCACTCCGGCAGCAAATTACACCGTTACCGGCTGGATTGGAGCAGGCGTTAGCGTAAACACCACGGTTAATATAGGTGTAACATCGAGCATTTCCACGCTTTCAAATATAGTTTTAGGTTCGGGTACGCTTAGCCCTGCTTTTTCTTCGGCCACTACCACCGGGTACACGGTATCCGTTACTACGCCTACTATAAGTATAACCCCTGTGGCAACCGATCCAAGCGCTACAATTACAATTAATGGCAATCCTGCTACCTCGGGCGTAGTATCATCCGTTCCCTTAACGCTGGGCGCTAATACAGTTAATATACAGTTAACTTCATCAGATAACTCTACTACCCAAACCTATACCTTAACAGTTAATTATGCATTGTCTACCAATGCAAACCTGTCAAACCTAACCATAAGTACAGGCACGTTAAATCCGGTTTTCGCAACAGCGACAAACAATTATACAGTAACCGTACCGGTAGGTACCGCATCGGTAAACATAACACCAACTTTAGCTGAGCCAACTGCAACAGTAAATATCAGTTCCCCTTCAATACCAACGGGTTCGGCCTCTACAAATTTTCCAATAACAACCGGCAGTAACCTTATTACGGTAACTGTAACTGCCGGCGATGGTGTTACCCAAGATATTTACACGGTAACAGTAAATACACCAGCTACGCCGGTTATTAGTTATGCCGGCCCTCAGGTTTATAATGCAGGTACAGCAATTAGTACACTTTTGCCAACCAACAGCCATGTGGATGCTTATGCCTATAGCAGTAATAAAACAGTAATTGCCAATAATACAGCAACATCAACAACACCTGCCTTAGCTAACCCAACAGGTATAGCTATTAATAATAACAATGTATTCCTGGTTAACCTTACCAGCGCTAATACGGCATCAGTATATCAAATCCCTACCGGTACAGTTCCAGCTTATGGCTCGGGGCTTGAGGAGCCATTTAACATGGTTTCAGACGGCGCGGGTAACCTTTACCTTGCCGATGCACTTAGCGGCAGTATTCAAAAAATTAATATAGCAACTAATACGCAAACCCTTGTAGCCAGTGGATTTAGCGAACCTGCGGGTGTTGCAGTTGATGCTGCGGGTAACGTTTATGTAGCAGATGCAGCTTTAAGAACCATAACAAAAATATCAAACGGAGTTAAAACTACCTATGCTAAAAGTTTTTCGGCCCCATTTGGTTTAGCATTTGATGTAGCAGGCAATTTGTACGTGGCAGATGATGGAGGCAGTGCTATATATAAAATACCGGCAGGCACAACTACCGACCCATCGGCATCATCGCTCACAAAAATTACAGCAACTTTAAATGGTGCCTCGGCTATTAGTGGCCCAACCAGCATTGCATTTGATGGCGCCGGTAACCTGTATGTTGCTAATGACGGTAATGGTACTGTAATAGAAATTTCAAATACCGGTGTAACTACCCTTTTAGCCTCTGGATTTACCGAGTTATTTGGTGTTGCAGTAGATGGCAAAGGTAATGTTTATATGACAGACGATGGCGGCCAAACAGCTTACCAGGTTAGCCCTGTTGGCGGTTATTTTATTTCGCCTGCATTGCCATTGGGTTTAACCTTTAATAATAGTAACGGCGCTATAAGCGGTACACCGTTGCTGGGCAGCCCTGCTACAAATTACACCATAACCGCATATAACATAGTAGGACAAAATGCTTCAACTACACTTAATATTCAAACTGTATCATCTAATGCAAGTTTAACTTCATTAACACTTGGTACAGGTACTTTAAGCCCGGCTTTTGCCCCCGCAACATTAACCGGGTATACAGCTACGGAAACAGCATCGTCAGTAACATTAACACCTACCGCTGCCGATCCATCTTCAACCATATTAATAAACGGCCAGGCTGTCGCATCGGGTATGACGTATAATTTGGCTTTGGCAATTGGGGGTAACCCGGTTACAATAGCTGTAACAGCCAGTGATGGTGTTACAACGCAAAGCTACAGCCTAAACATAACCCGTACAGTTGGGCTTTCGGCCCTTACCTTAAGCACAGGCACATTAAGCCCTGCTTTTAGTGGCGGTACTACAAGCTATACGGCGTCGGTGGCAGTTTCATCAATTACATTAACCCCAACCGGTGCCGATCCGAGCTATACTATAACCGTGGGCAGCGCGGGTACACCGGTATCATCGGGCGTGGCATCGTCACCCATAGCTTTAACGCCGGGGTTAAACTCTATACCTGTAAAAGTAACCGCTGCGGATGGTGTTACAAGTACAACTTATACTATAGGTGTTACTTACACCCCATCAACTGTTTCTACCTTATCTAAACTACTGGTAAATACAACAAACGAGTCTCTACCTCACAGCGGCACAGCTTTTACCGCATTAGCAGTTACCACCAATAAAATTACTTTTACACCCACAACCAGCGATGCTACAGCTACAGTAGCCATAGGTGTTGGTTCCAGTCCAACCAGTTTTGTACCGGTAACATCCGGTTCGGCATCATCGGCTTATACACTTGCATCCGGGGCAAATCCTTTTGTTATAAAGGTAACCGCGGCAAGCGGCTCCAGTACAAGTTATACCTTAACGGTTAACTATACCCCGTCGGCAACACTTTCGGCCTTAACGGTTAGTTCGGGTTCATTATCATTTAATGCAAATACAACCACTTATTCGGTAACATCTAACAGTCCCAGCTTTTTTATAACACCAACAGCTTCAGACGCAGGCGCTACATTATCTGTGAGTGGTACAACAATTGCATCAGGACCAATAACATCAGGTACGGCCACAACACCTATCACTTTGGCGCTGGGCGTACAGCAAAACATAATTGTGTTAGTAACACCGGTAAGCGGCGCAACTAAAACCTATACGGTAAATGTTACTTATTCATTGTCAACAACATCATCGCTATCGGCACTTAGCGTTGCTTCGCCGAGTTCCATAAGTAGATTCCGTTCAACTACATTTACCTATTCAGCTACCACAGTTGCTAACAATGTAACATCTATCAGCATTACACCAACGGTAACCGATCCTACTTCTGTGATAACTATAGCCAACACTACCACAGGCAGTACCCCGGTTACGGTAACATCAGGCTCGGCGTTAAGTGTGCCTATAAATGCGGGCAATAATAGCATTGCCGTGTTAGTTACCGCGCAGGATGGCGTACATACAACAACGTACACTATAAATGTTACCCGGACCGGGTCGGCAATTTCAACATTAAGCGCTATTGGGTTAGATAATGGCACGTTGAACCCGGTATTTAACACCGCTACTTTAGGCTATACGGTATCTTTGCCAACCGGTACACAAACATTAACCATTACACCTACACCAACCGATCCGCAAGCTAACATAGCAATAAATGCAATTAACTTAACAACAGGCTCGCCATTAACCGTGCCTGTAAACCCGGGCATAAACAACTACAACATTGTAGTTACCTCGCCCGATGGTTCAACCACCACCAGCTATAACCTGGCGGTAACTGTTCCTAATAATGCATTAGACAGACTGGGACTTACCAGCAGCACAGTTGCAGCAGGCGGCTACTCATTGCGTTTGTTAAGCAGTACTTATACAGGCCCTCTTGCGCGTATAACTATTGGCAGCAATTATTATGATGTGTATCCCGATGCATCGAGCCATAAAATATTCTCGGTAAATTCTCCTATTTCCGCAGCTTATACTACCTACAATGCGGCACAAACAGGGGCCACGAGTAACTTATTGAGCAGCATTATTGCAGGCAATACGGCAACCGTTGACATTTGGTACGACCAATCGGGAAGCAGTGATGATGCAATACAGAGCACAACAAGCCTGCAGCCTGAAATAATTAACGCCGGTGTAATAGATTTAACCAATGCATTACCAACTGTTAATTTCCAGGGCAATAACTACCTGGTGATAACTTCGATAGCATTTAATACTGATTTAAGTAGCTCGGTTGTTTATAACGCCACCAGTTCAAATAATGTAACAGGCGGCGCCAATACCTGGTACACCATGAATGGCATATTTGGCTCGGAGCAACCCGGCGGTGTTAATGATTTTGGTTATGGTATTTACAATAATGATTTTAGCGCCGGTAATGGCCCTAACGATAATTCAATCGGAAGCGGCACCGCTGTTAATGACGGAACAACCAGGATAAGTTCATGGACAAGGACAAATTCATCGGGTGCAATTGCTTTATACAATTCAGGTACAGCCGACGGTTCGGCGATATTGAATAGTGGTGTCAGGAACTCAGTTCCATCGGTTGCTATTGGTTCGATAACTACAAGCGGTGGCGGTAATTTCTTTGGTACCATTAGCGAATTAACGGTATTCCCGATTGTTTATACTGACAGTCAAAGGCAAACGGTTGAAGGGAACCAGGCCGCTTATTATGATGTATCGTATACATCAACAACAACGGTAAACGCTATCACTGCCAACAAGCCAACAAACACCAATGCGGCAAGTGTTAACTATACGGTAACTTTTGCTAACGCGATAACAGGCTTAACTGCATCTAACTTTACCGTAACAGCGCCAAGCCTAAGCGGCACCAGCGTAGGTACCCCGGCCACTGCCGATGGCGGTATTACCTGGACTGTTCCGGTAAATACCGGTACCGGCGATGGCACATTGGTATTGAATTTGGATAACGCTACCAACTTATCAGCGCTACTTACCAATACTTTACCTTTGGCAGGAGGTATTGATACTATAGATAGAACAGCGCCGCAGTCAACAGGTATATCTTTCCTATCCAACAACACTAACCATACCATAGCCGATGTAGGCAATACGGTAACGCTAACCTTTAGCGCTAACGAAGCCCTGCAAACACCGGCAGTAACCATAGCAGGCCATGCGGTAACAGCAACCAGCACCGGCGGCAATGGTTATAAGGCAAGCTATACCATGACCAGTGGAGATACACCCGGCAGGATACCTTTTACCCTAACAATGACTGACCTTGCCGGTAATTCATCCTCATTTAATGATATCGGTGTTGACGATGATATAGAGTTTATCAGTCCGGATGCTACTTTGTCAAACCTTAGCATCAACGCAAACCCTTTAAGCCCTTCATTTGACTCGGGTACTACTGCCTATACCAGTTCGGTACCGGCGGGAAGGGTATCGGTTTCCTTAACACCAGTGGTAAATACTACAGGTGCTACGGTAACGGTTAACAATGTGGCAGCAGCCTCGGGCTCGGCATCTGTACCGGTAATACTAAACGGAACAGGAACCACTACAGAAGTAGATGTAACCGTAACAGCGCCGGACGGAATTACCACTAAAACTTATGTGGTTGAGGTAACTTCACCGGCAGCTATATCAGCTGACTTGACCTCGATAAAGCTTAACCCTTATGAAACGCTGAAAACTGTTTCATCTACCGCTACGGAAACCGATTATACCACAACGGTATCACCCACTATTGGCAGCGTAACGGTAACACCAAGGGCATCAACACTAGGCCAAACCATCACGGTAGATGGCAACCCTGTTGCCAGCGAAACGGCATCACAGCCTATAACTTTAAATACCAATGGTACCCCAACTATTATCACCACTGTAGTAACCGCGCAGGATGGTACTACCACTAAAACCTTAGTGATATCGGTAAGCCAGGCGCCATCGAGTGTGGCCAGCTTGAGTTCGATACAGCTTACGCCAAGTTCAACGCTGGCAACTGTTTCCTCAACCGCTACCGAAACTGATTACAGCACAACTGCAGCAATAGGTACCACCAGTGTAACGGTAACGCCAAAGGCTTCGGGGCCCGGCCAAACCATAACAGTGAATGGCAACTCTGTTGTTACAGGTACGGCATCAGCGCCGATTACTTTAAACACCGATTTTAGCCCGACAGTAATTACCACCGTGGTAACCGCACCGGATGGTACTACTACCAACACTTATGTGATAACGGTAAACCAGGTGCCATTAAATGTAGCTTCTTTAACCTCCATTGTGCTTAGCCCGCACTCCACGCTGAAGGTGACCTCGACCAGTGCAACAGAAACGGATTACACCACTACCGCCGCAGCAGGTACCACCAGCGTAACGGTAACACCTAAGGCTTCGGGTGTGAACCAAACGATAACGGTAGATGGTAATCCTGTTACCAGCGGTACGGCATCCGGTTCGATTACCTTAAATACCGCCGGCACCCCAACAGTGATTACTACAGTTGTAACTGCGCCTGACGGGGTAACCACTAACACCTATGTGATAGCAGTAAGCCTGCCACCATCAAATGTAGCTTCGTTAACATCGATAGTGCTTAACCCTTACTCAACGCTGAAAGTAACCTCGACTACTGCTACCGAGACAGATTATACCACTACAACACCGGTAGGTACTACCAGCGTAACGGTAACGCCAAAAGCTTCAGGCGTTGGTCAGACTATTGCAGTTGATGGCAATCCTGTCGTTAGCGGCACAGCATCAGGTTCGATTGCCTTAAATGCTGACGGCACTCCTACTATAATCACTACTGTTGTAACCGCGCTTGACGGGGTAACGACCAACACTTATGTGATAACCGTTAACCAGGTGCCATCAAATGTGGCTTCGTTAACATCCATTGTGCTTAGTCCTTATTCATCATTAAAGGCTATCTCGACTACTGCTACCGAAACAGATTATACCACTACAACACCTGCAGGCACCACCAGCGTAACGGTAACGCCAAAAGCATCAGGCCCGGGCCAAACCATTTCGGTGGATGGAGCCCCGGTTGTTAGCGGTACGGCATCAGGTTCGATTGCTTTGAATAGCGATGGCAGCCCGACTATTATTACTACGATAGTAACCGCACCGGATGGAACAACGACCAACACCTATGTGGTAACCGTAAGCCAGGTACCACCACATGTGGCTTCGTTAACCTCCATCGTGCTTACGCCTCATTCAACCCTGAAGGTAGCATCTGCTACCGCTACGGAGACGGATTATACCACTACGGCAGCGGCAGGTACTACCAGTGTAACGGTAACGCCAAAAACTTCAACTGATGGCCAAAGCATAACGGTAGATGGCACGCCGGTTGCCAGCGGTACGGCATCAGGTTCTATCGCCTTGAACAGCGACGGCAGCCCGACGATAATCACCACCGTGGTAACTGCTATAGATGGTACCACTACTAATACGTATGTAATCACCATAAACCAGGTGCCATCGGTACCGATAGATGAGGTGAACAGCATAGCGCCAGGAGCACCTGTAAGCGATGTAGCGGTAAATGACGGTATTGTAGTGCACCAGGCCTTATCGCCAAACGGTGATGGTATAAACGATGTGTTAACCATTGATGGCTTGCAGAAATACAGCGATAACAAACTGGCGATTATGAACAGTAACGGTGTATTGGTATTCTCGGCACAAAACTATGATAACGTAAACCATGTGTTCGACGGCCATTCCAGCAAAGGGGTGATGCAGGCACCGGGTACTTATTTCTACGTGCTACAGTATAAAGACGGCAATGCCACCAAAACTAAAACAGGGTTTATTGTGCTGAAATATTAGCAGCAATAGCTTTAAAGCAAAAAGCCTTTAGCATTTGCTAAAGGCTTTTTGCTTTCCCGGCATAGGTTAATGGCTAAAATTTGCCAAAAATGCCTTTACATCTTTCTCCGTTCCTAAAAACGGGCCGGGTATGCCGGTTTTTAAACCTGATATGGCGGCTGCAAATTCGCCGGATTCCTGTAGCCCTATACCTTTCACACGTTGGTATAAATAACCGGCCATGTAGGTATCACCGCAACCCGTGGCATCGGAAACTATAGGCGGCGCATAGGCCGGTATGTTGTAAAACAAGCCATCACTATAAATTAATGAGCCACTACTGCCATTGGTAATCACTATTTCTTTTACGCCCCAGTCGGCCAGTGTTTTTATACCTGTAGCTACATTATCAAAACCTGTTAACGCTTTTAATTCGGCAACATCGGCTTTCAGGATGCTTATGTAAGGCAACACTTTCTTTTTTTCGGGCCAATCTGTAGCAAATACCTTTTTGTTTTCCACTTTACGAAGGTAGCCCTGTACATCAAGACTTAGCCTTGACCTGGCTGCCAGGCTTTTTATCACTTCGGGCGAAATATCATCCGCCAGTAAAGGCCCAAGGTGAAATACTTGCGCATTTACATCCTGCAATTGTTCAAGCGTAAATGCATCAGCCTTTTGCAGTACATTCTGACTGCGCTCGTCGGGATTATCGCCATAAATGTTCTCAAAAAACACCGTGTGAGCGCTGGTTTGTACCTGTACTTTAACGCCTTTTTCTTGTAAATCGCTCACATAGCGCATCTCAGCGGCGGCAAGCCCGGTAACCAGCAGATAACTAACGTTAAGCTTGCTGAGCGCGCAAGAAAAGTAAAGCGCGGTACCACCGGGCATATACCTAACCGATTGTTTATTCACAACCTTATCCGAAGTAATATGCCCTACGCAACATATATCATACATAAAAGCAAGATACATTAACCCGAACAAATTTTAAAGGTGAATTTTAAGTATGCTGATAATGATATGCTTGCAAATACTTCATAAAGGGGGCGGAATGTATACTTATTGATAATCAGCAACTTGCAATTGTTCCACGGAACAGGCGGAACACATGGAACACCCTGGATTTATAAGATTCGTACAAAACAGCATTACAGGTTATGGAGTAATATTTTTTGCGCGGCTATTTGAATAAACCAATAAATAGTTATATTTACATACCAAATGGTCGGTTTTATGAAAGATACAAAAGAACATATCCTGCTTATCTCCTTACAGTTGTTTTCGCAAAAAGGCTTTAAAGAAGTAACTATGAATGAAATTGTTGAAAAAACAGGCCTGTCAAAAGGTGCCTTTTATCACTATTTCAGTAGCAAGGAGCAGGTATTTACCGAGGTGATACGGTATTTTTTTATGGATATGATGCTAATCGATTACAATTTGTTTTCACAATCATCATTAAAAGAATTTTACCGGGACATACTGGAACGAAATGAAGATAATAATGAAGCATCGCAAAAAATGCTGCCTAAACAGAAAGGCGCATTTAACGCTAATTATTACTACCTTATTTTTGATGCCATGCGCATGCTGCCCGATTTTAGGGCACACCGCCTGGAACAACAAAAAGAACAGTTGAAAATATGGCGCGATGTAATTGAAACCGCCCGCAAAAATAATGAGATAGCCACTGGCATGACAGATAAACAGCTTGCCAAATTATTTATTTACCTGGGCGATGGCGTAAACTTAAACATGGTAATGGACGGCAAACCTGATAAAAAACGTGATCAGCTTAAAACACTTTGGGATGGTTTGTACGATACATTAAAAACGTAAATTGCATTTATGGAAAACTATAGCATCGTTTTAATTATCCTGTCCATAGTAATATGCCTTTCGGCAATTGCCAATAAAATAAGGGTGCCTTACCCCGTTTTGCTGGTAGTGGCAGGCATTGCCGTGGGTTTTATTCCGGCGCTGCCAGATATTGAGCTTAACCCTGATATTGTTTTCCTGATATTTTTACCACCTTTATTGTACGAGGCTGCCTTTAATATATCGATTACAGAGTTTAGGGCCAATATTAACACCATCGGTACCTTGTCCATCACACTTGTTTTTTTAACTGCATCGGGTATTGCGGTAGCCTCGCATTACCTTATACCGGGCATGACCTGGCCGCTGTCGTTTGTGCTGGGCGCCATACTTTCAGCAACCGATGCGGTAGCCGCCATGAGCATTACCAAGGGCCTGGGCCTGCCGCATAAAACCATTACCATATTAGAAGGCGAAAGTTTAGTAAACGATGCCTCGGCGCTGGTGGCTTATCGTTTTGCAGTAGCAGCGGTAACCGGCGTAGCCTTTGTTTGGTGGCGGGCAGGGTTGCAGTTTGTTATTCTTATGGGCGGTGGCGCCCTGGTTGGGCTTATACTGGCAAAAATATTAGGTTATATCCTGGGAAAGGTAAAGGACGATTATATAGTTACCATAAGTTTTATGCTGCTGATGCCCTTTGTTGCTTACCTGGTGGCCGAAGATGTGCATGTATCTGGTGTTATAGCAGTGGTAGTTTTGGGGCTTAAAATAAATAAGTTTAAGCGCGCTGATATTCCCGAACGCCTTCGTATCCAGTCAAAATCAATTTGGGATATGATTATTTTTTTACTGAATGGCTTGATATTTATTTTGATAGGCCTGCAGCTGCCATTCGTGATAAAGCATATTAGTCGCGGCGAAATATTACCGTATATCGGCTATGCTTTTTTGATAACAGTGCTGGCTTTATTGCTGCGCATGGCACGTGTATACCTGCAAAAAATAGATTTGCAAAGGGCCTTCCGGAAAAAACGCGGTAGAATTACCGAAGAATCGCTGCTCGATACTAAAAACAGCTTAATTATCAGTTGGTCGGGCATGCGGGGAATTGTATCATTGGCCATAGCCATTGGTTTGCCCGAAACCCTTGCCGATGGCAGCCCGTTTCCGCAACGCAATACCATTATATTTATATCGGTAGCCGTAGTGTTATTTACATTGATAGGGCAGGGCTTATCATTGCCATGGTTGGTAAGGCGCTTAAAAATTAATGAATAGAACTATCAAGAGTTAAAAAAATCGTGTCATTTCGACGAACCAGCCGGGGCTCGTGTAGGTGGGGTGAGGAGAAAACTTTTCAAATATCAACAGTTTGCAGGAATATTCGGAAAATTTTCTCCTCGCTCTACGCTCAACCCCCACACCTGCTCGTCGAAATGGCATCGTTTTTTTATTTATTGTCATAACCCTTGATCCGCATGAATAGAGCGAATGACAATCTGTAACTATTTACATCTTAATTACAGACCAAACGGTCGGTTTAGTCTTAATAAACATCCTCCATAACTTTTGGAAATATGCCGGTTTATTATGTTGCCAGCGGTAAATCAAAATAAAACCTGCTGCCAACGCCAACTTCGCTTTCAACACCTATATCGCCGCCTTGTGCTATTATAAACTCTTTAGAAATAGCCAATCCCAGCCCCGTACCCGATTTATTTTGTCCATCGGTTGGTACCTGGAAATAGCGGTCGAACAAGCGGGCGCGGTATTTATCGTCAATGCCTTTTCCGAAATCCTGCACAGAAAATTGTACTTTACCTGTTTTTATACTTACATCAACCAATATTTTTGATTTAGCCGCGCTGTACCTTATTGCATTTGATAGAAAATTAATCATCACCCAGGCGGTTTTTTCAACATCGGCGTTTATTTCCGGTACATCGGGAGCTATGGATTCCTTAATGATTAAGCCCTTTTGATCGGCATCAAACTTTATTGCCTTTATGGCATATTCAATTATTTTTTCGACACGGGTAGGCACAAAATTTAACTGGATATTACCCGTTTCAACTTGCGACAGATCCAGTAATTCGTAAGTGATTTTTAACAAACGCTCGGCATCGCCGCTGATGTGTTGTACCAGTTGGTCTTGCTCGGCATTTAAACCGCCTACACGGTTATCGGCCAGTAAAGCAGCGCTCATTTTTATGGCGGAGATTGGCGTTTTAAGTTCATGCGATATGGTGGCGATAAAATTGCTCTTGGCCTCATCACGTTCCTTAAATTCGGTAATATTGCGCAGGATAAATACCTTGCCTGCCGATTTTGTGGCAATAGCAATAGGGCTATCCGTATCCCGCGTTAGATTGGGAACCAAAATCTCACGCGTTTCCAGTTGAAAGTAGGCATCCTTTCCATCAACCACAATTTTAAATGGCTTACCCTCTTTCCGACCTTCTATAATCGATTTAAACAGATCATTATTCTGGCTGATACCCGCTATTGATTTTCCCTGTAGTTTTTCTTCGTTTAAGCTCAGGATATTTTTAGCGGCAGTATTGATGAAGAGTATTTCCTGCTTCTCGTTTATACCGATAATAGCATCGTGCATTTGCTCGATAATGGTCTCAATCCGCAACTTTTCCGACATGATTTTGGATAGGTTGCTGTTCTCCCATTCGTTCAGCCGTGCGGCCATATCATTAAAAGCGTTAGCAACCTCAGCAAACTCATCGTTCTTTTCAAAATGGATGCGCTCGCCATAATTTTTCTGACTGATTTCACGTATACCGCCCAACAAAGCATTTAGTGGGTTGGAGATAATGCTGGGGAAATTTAGCGTAAAACTAAACAGTACCAAAAAAGTAAAAGCACCTGCCAGGCCCAAAAAAATGGTGGCATTTTCGACAGCAACATGCGCCTTTTCATTTTTTAAAACAATGGCGCGCATGTTAACTACATCAATATCGCGCAGGTACCTGCGGGCGGCCCGTTCGTATTGCTTTAATTGCGCGGCGGTATAGGTTTGATTTTGAAGTTGTGTAAACGCGCTGCGTAAGTTTTGTGTGGCTTGTAACTCGCCAACCTCGGTTATATTATGCTCTTCTTTAACTAAAGGGCTATTAAATTTATTAGCAGCATCAGCCGTAAGCGGTAAATCGTACTGGTCAATTACGCTGCGCATATCGCGGGTATAATTGAGCGATTCGTAATTATCCTTTAAAATTACTTTGGCGCTGTTTGATATCTCATTGATATAAAACAACGATACCGCCCCAAAAAACAGGACGACTATAAATAAAAAGCCGAAGCCTAAGCGGAGTTTATTTTTTACTTTCATGATAATATTACTAAGTCAGTTTCTGTGGCTGCCATTTGTTTAAGCAGCTCATTAAATACGGTAGTCCTTAAAATTACCTGGAACAGGTTTAAATGCGGTTTGCCGATGCAAATAGTTGTTATTTCCCGCTCTTCGGCCACCTGCATTATGGTGGCGGTTATCTTATCGCTTTTTACTTTTAACAGCTCGGCGCCAAGCTCAGTAGCCAGCTTAAAATTATTTATCAGGTGCCTTTGCTTATCCAGCTTTATGCGGTCCATGCTTTCGCTGCTGCTTTGCACGTAAAGCACCGTCCATGGCGCATGAAAGTAGGAAGCCAGGCGGGCAGTTTTCCGTATCACATTTTTTGATGTTTCGGCGTTTGATGATATGCAGGCCAAAAACCTTTCGGGCCGTAGTTTTATTTGTTTGGGGATTTCAATATCAATTTTACGTTCCAGGTGATGCGCTACTTCTTTCAGCGCAATTTCCCGCAACTGCAATATCTTATCACTCCTGAAAAAGTTTTGCAACGCCAACTCCACCTTTGTCTTTTCGTATATTTTACCGGCTTTAAGGCGGTCAATCAACTCATCAGCAGTTAAATCGATGTTCACTATTTCATCGGCCATTTCCAACACCTTATCAGGTATGCGTTCGGTTATCGGTATGCCTGTAATGGATTCAATTTCCTCGTTAAGGCTTTCCAAATGCTGAATGTTAACCGCTGATATCACGCTAATGCCCGATTCCAGTATATCCAGCACATCCTGCCAGCGTTTGCTGTTTTTACTGCCTTCAATATTGCTATGCGCCAGTTCGTCAACAATTACCACTTCGGGATGGCGGTTCATAATCTGCTGTGCGTCCATCTCTTCCAGCTCCTTACCTTTGTAAAATATTTTACGGCGAGGAATGATGGGGATGCCATCCAGCAATGCATGTGTTTCGGCGCGGTTATGAGTTTCAATATAACCAACCTGGATATCAATACCGCTACGCAAAAGCGCATGCGCTTCCTGCAGCATACGGTAAGTTTTGCCAACCCCCGCGCTCATGCCTATGTATATTTTAAACTTTCCGCGCCTCGACCGCTTTACCAGCTCAAGGAAATGCTCTACGGATTGCTCTTTAATGTCTTCGTTCATAATTGGTTATTTTAACCGGCTAAAGGGGATGCACGCATCCCCTTTAAAAACAACGTTGATAAGCTAATATTACTTCATCTCATCCAAAGCTACGTTAAGCTTAAGCACATTTACCTTTGCCGGGCCAAATAATCCCAATAATGGATGTTCGGTATGTTCGGCAACCAGCGCGTTTAGCTTATCCACAGGTATGTTACGTATTTTCGCGATACGCGCTACCTGAATTTGTGCCCCGGCCGGCGACAGATCGGGGTCTAAGCCACTACCCGAAGAAGTAACCAGTTCGGCAGGTATTTGCGAACGTGTTACTGTTGGGTTGTGCTTTAAGAAAGTATCAATAAGGGCGCTTGTACTCTTTAAATAATCAGGGTTAAGCGGCCCTTTGTTTGAACCTACGCCTGCATCGGCCTGGTAGTTGGCAGCCGAGGGGCGCGACCAGAAATATTTGTCCTTAGTAAATTTTTGGCCGATGTTGGCATAACCAACCACGCGGCCTTCGTATTGTACAGTAACCCCATCCCCGTTGCCGGGGGTTAATTTTCCGATAGCAGCTATGGCTAAAGGATATATCCCTGATAACAATATTAACAGTATGAAGGATATTTTAAGGGCTGGAAAAAAGTAAGTTTTCATTTTATTTAAATTTAAAAAATTATAAAAATACGCCTACTGCAAGGTCAATTAATTTTATACCTATAAAGGGTATAAGTACACCGCCCAGGCCATATATCAACAGGTTGCGGCGCAGCAACGCGCTGGCGCCTATGGGTTTATACTCCACGCCTCTTAAGGCAAGCGGTATAAGCATAGGGATAATAATAGCGTTAAATATTACGGCAGATAATATGGCCGATTGCGGGCTGTGCAAATCCATAATGTTTAAGGCCCGTAATGATGGTATGGCAACCATAAATAATGCCGGTACAATAGCAAAGTATTTAGCCACATCATTAGCGATGGAGAAGGTAGTAAGCGTACCGCGTGTCATTAGTAATTGCTTGCCTATTTCCACAATCTCAATCAGCTTGGTTGGGTCGTTATCCAGATCGACCATATTGCCGGCTTCTTTGGCGGCTTGTGTGCCGCTGTTCATGGCAACGCCAACATCGGCCTGGGCAAGCGCTGGGGCATCATTTGTACCGTCGCCCATCATGGCTACCAGTTTGCCGCCCTGCTGTTCGGCTTTTATGTAGTTCATTTTATCTTCGGGCTTGGCTTCGGCAATAAAATCATCTACACCTGCTTTATTTGCGATGAATTTGGCGGTCAGCGGGTTATCACCGGTAACCATTACCGTTTTTATACCCATTCTGCGCAGGCGCTCAAAACGTTCAGATATGCCGGGTTTTATAATGTCCTGCAATTCAATAACACCTAATATCTTTTCGTTTTGCGATACAACCAGCGGCGTACCACCATTTGAAGCAATGGTTTTTACACTTACTTCCACATCTTCAGGAAACTTATTGCCTGCTTTAAGCGCCATGCTCCTGATAGAATCGAAAGCGCCTTTGCGTATCCTTAAACCATCGGCAGTGTCCAAACCACTTGAGCGGGTTTCGGCAGTAAACTTGATAAATACTGCATCATTTGGCGCTTTAATAGCAGGGAGATTTTTAACCTGCTCGGCTAACTCAACTATTGATTTACCTTCAGGTGTTTCATCAGCCAGCGAGCTTAATACGCAGGCGGTAACAAAATCCTTTTCGTTTATGCCGGTTGTTGGGTAAAAGTTGGTTGCCTTACGGTTACCTATGGTGATGGTGCCTGTTTTATCAAGCAATAAAACATCCAAATCGCCGGCAGTTTCAACCGCTTTGCCCGATTTGGTAATCACATTGGCACGCAATGCCCTGTCCATACCGGCAATACCGATGGCCGATAACAGGCCACCGATAGTTGTCGGAATCAAACAAACAAACAAAGAGATAAATGCCGCTATGGTAATAGGGGTGTTGGCATAGTCGCCAAAGGGTTTTAAGGTGATACAAACAATCAGGAATATCAGCGTAAAGCCAGCCAGCAAAATGGTTAAGGCTATTTCGTTTGGTGTTTTCTGGCGCGATGCACCTTCAACCAAAGCAATCATCTTATCTAAAAAGCTTTCGCCGGGCTGGGTGCTAACCTGTACCTTAATACGGTCGGACAGTACTTTTGTACCGCCTGTTACAGATGATTTATCGCCGCCCGATTCACGTATTACCGGCGCCGATTCGCCTGTGATGGCCGATTCGTCGATGGTGGCGATACCTTCAATTATTTCACCATCGGTTGGTATGGTATCATTTGTTTCGCAAATAAACACATCGCCTTTTTTAAGTAATGACGACATGATGATCTGTTCCTTGCCGTCAACCAGCAGGCGGGCAGGTGTTTCCTCACGTGTTTTGCGCAGGCTTTCGGCTTGTGCTTTGCCGCGTGCCTCGGCAATAGCCTCGGCGAAGTTGGCGAACAGCACCGTGATAAACAGCACTAAAAATATGGTGAAGTTATAACCAAAACTACCCTGGCTATGGTTGCTGAATGAAAATATAGTTACGATAAGCATTACTGCCGCGCTAATTTCCACGGTGAACATTACCGGGTTGCGGAACAGGATGCGGGGGTTTAGTTTCACGAAGGATTGCGCAAAGGCATACTTCATTTGATCGCCCTGGAATAAACTTGTTTTATCAGATTTCATGATGAGTGTTTATTTTATTTGATTGAAAAATGTTCGGCTATTGGCCCTAAGGTCAATGCAGGGAAGAAGGATAGTGCCGCAACAATAAAAATTACCGCGAATATCATCACCCCAAAAGTTGTTGTATCGGTTTTTAAAGTACCTGCCGATGAGGGGACAAATTTTTTGTTAGCCAATATCCCTGCAATAGCAACCGGACCTATGATTGGTAAAAACCTGCCTAAAAATATAACCAGGCCAGTACTTACGTTCCAGAATATGTTGTTGGCGGTAAGGCCTGCATAACCCGAACCATTATTGGCAGCGCTTGATGCAAACTGGTACAACATTTCTGTAAAGCCATGGTAGGATGGGTTATTTAGCCATGCTGATGGCTTTGTAGCCCAATTTGCATTAGGAAAATGTACCAGTACGTAGGATGCGATAGAAGTACCTACCAATATAATGAAAGGGTGCAATAAGGCAATCAGCGAAGCTATCTTCATTTCGCGGGCTTCAATTTTTCGGCCCATAAACTCGGGTGTACGCCCTACCATCAGTCCGGAAATAAATACGGCGATGATGATGAAGATGTAAAAGTTCATGAAGCCAACGCCAACGCCGCCGTAAAAGGAGTTTATCATCATATCAAACATTTGCGCCAGGCCCGATACCGGCATCATGCTATCATGCATGGAGTTTACCGAACCATTTGAGGTTACCGTAGTGGTAATACCCCAATAGGCAGATGCGGCGGGGCCAAAGCGCACTTCTTTGCCCTCCATGGAACCGGTGGGCTGGCTAATGCCCATATGAGCTATTGCCGGATTACCCCCGACCTCGGCATTTACTGATGGGAAGACCATCAGGAGGAATCCGACCGTCATTACACCAAAAATAACCCATGCCAGTTTCTTTTTATCGAGGTAAAAACCTAATGCAAAAACTAAAGCGATAGGGATAACTATAATACTGATATCCTCTACCATGTTGGTAAGGTAATTAGGGTTCTCGAAAGGGTGTGCCGAGTTTACGCCAAACCAGCCGCCGCCGTTAGTACCTGTTTGTTTGATAGCAATCATAGCTGCAGCAGGGCCGCGCGATACGTGTACGGTATCGCCCTGTAAGGTAATTACAGTGTCTTTTCCTTTAAAGCTGGTTGGTGTACCATTAAAGGCTAAAATTACAGCAACAACAAAACTTAATGGCAACAATAAGCGGGTAATAGATTTTAATAAATAATCCCAAAAATTACCCAGCTTATCGGTTATCCTTTCCTTCATGGCTTTAAATATCACCATCATAGCAGCCAGGCCTGTTGCCGCACTTACAAAGTGCAGGAACATGAATACAAATAATTGGGTATAATAGGTTGCACCCGATTCACCGGAGTAATCCTGCAAATTTGTATTGGTTAAAAAGCTTAAAGCGGTGTTAAATGCCAAATCGGGTGTTTGATTTGGATTTTTATCAGGGTTTAAAGGAAGATGTGATTGATATAGCAGGCAAAAGAAAGCATAAAATAACCACAATACATTTATGGTTAACAGTGCCTTTAAATGCTGTTTCCAGTTCATCTCTTTATTTGGGTCGATGCCGCTTAATTTGAAGATGAACCTTTCAACCGG
>Ga0302309_10001506_pt1 | contig 21137 bp, 16 predicted proteins | sample III_Palsa_N1_1_FD_200453 | JGI IMG/M metagenome (GOLD analysis project Ga0302309, IMG submission 200453) | Peat permafrost microbial communities from Stordalen Mire near Abisko, Sweden - III_Palsa_N1_1 | ecosystem: Environmental > Terrestrial > Soil > Palsa > Peat permafrost | place: Sweden... | reverse complement strand
AACAGGAGCCGTTGCTGGCGAAAGTACGCAAACGCCTGCGAGCCGAGCATCGTTTTCCGCGCGGCACCAAGAACAAGTTTGGCATCGATGCCGTGTTTTCGACCGAGCCCTTGCGCTTTCCTGAAATGGAAGAAGCTTGCGCCATCAATGATGACGAGCCGGCGGGCGTTACCGGATTGAATTGCGCGGGTTTCGGTTCGGCAATGGTCGTCACTGCTGCATTTGGCTTGGTGGCGGCATCGCACGTATTGAATAAATTGGCGGCAAATGCCGGGCTTGAAACTGAAATTGAAAAAGCCGGCCTGACGCCGGAAAACCAGGTTCTATAGCGGTCAAATCAGACGCCGATATCCTCGTTCCACAAATCCGGCTTGGCCGCGATGAAGTCGCTCATCATCTGGATGCATTGATGATCCTGCAGCACGTCGACTCGCACACCGTGTGAACGCAGCCACGACTCCTCGCCCATGAACGTGTGGTTTTCGCCGACGATCACTTTGGGGATGCCGTACAGATTGATTGCGCCGCTGCACATCGGGCATGGCGAGAGCGTGGTGTAGAGCACCGATTCCCGATATACCTGCGCTGGCTGCCTGCCGGCATTTTCCAGCGCATCCATTTCACCGTGCAAAATGGCGCTGCCTTTTTGCACCCGACGATTGTGTCCGCGCCCGATGATGACATCATTATGAACAATCACCGAGCCGATTGGAATGCCGCCTTCAGATAAGCCGAGCATGGCTTCGTCGATTGCAGCCTGCATGAAAGCATCCATTTCATTTGTCCTTTGTTTCATGTGCTGTCGGGGGCAACGCTACTAGGGGCATTGCGTCTGTTGATGTTGCTTCAGCCAACTTTCGAAGCGATCGATCGGCATTGGGCGGGCAACAAAATAGCCTTGCGCAAAATTGCACCCATAGGCGCGCAAGCGCTCCAATGAGGCCTCGGTTTCCACGCCCTCGGCAATCACTTCAAGATCCATGATGTGTCCAAGATCGATGGTGGAGCGCACGATTTTGTCGTCGTCGGCATCGTCATCCATATGCAGCACGAAGGACTTATCGATCTTGATTTCTTCCACCGGAAGGCGCTTCAGGTAAGAGAGTGACGAATAGCCGGTGCCGAAGTCATCGATCGACAAGCGCATGCCGAGTTCGCGCAGGCGCTCCAGCGCTTGCAAGCCCTGGACTGGGTCTTCCATGGCCGCGCTTTCCGTGACTTCCAGACTCAATAAATGACGTGGAATCTGATGCTTGTTCAGCAGCGTATCGATGAATTCCGGGAAGCTGGGGTCGGTGAGGTCACGTGCCGAGAGGTTCACGCAAAGCCCGATCTCCTGCTCCGCCAGTTGCCATGCGGCGAGTTGAGTACACGCATGCTCCAGTACCCAGCGGCTGATTTTCCGAATCGCGCCGGTTTGCTCGGCGAATGGAATAAAGCTATCCGGCGGGACAATCCCGCGTTGCGGATGCTGCCAGCGCACCAAGACTTCGGCACGCGGCACGCTGCCGGTTTTCAGGCAAAGTTGCGGCTGAAAATACAGCACCAGTTCATCATGCTCGACTGCATGCCTTAATTCGCTGAATAAGGACAGATTATCCTTGATGCCCTTGGCATGGGTTGGATCGTATAGCACGGGGCCGCTGTTGGCGCGTTTGGCAGCATGCATCGCCTGGTCCGCGCACAAGAGCAAGCGATCCGGCTCGTTTCCGTGCTGCGGCGACAACGCAATGCCGATGCTGGCTTCGACGTCCACCGGTTGACCTGCGACATCAATCGGGCGTGACATTGCGCTCAAGATCTGATTGGCGGTATCCAACGCTGTGTTTTTCGAGCCGCCGGTCTCACCCTGCGTCAACAGAATGCTGAATTCATCGGCTTGCTGACGGGCGACCATGCCGCCGGTGCCGTCAAGAATTGCCTGGATGCGCTTGCCAACTTCTTTCAGCAAGGCGTCACCGGCTTCGTAACCCAAGGCGTCGTTGACATTCTTGAAACGACTCAGGTTCATCGTCATTACGCTGATTTCGCGATGTTTCGCTGTGCTATCGGCCAGTGCTTCGCTTAATTGCAGATGGAATTTTGTCCGATTTGGCAAGCCCGTCAAGGTATCGAAATAGGCGAGCATGCCGATCCGCTTTTCACGGGCATCGATGCCGTGCCGCATGCGATCCAAGGCGCTCAGCAGGGTTTTCAACTCGCCGTCACCGGTTTGCGGCAGCGGCGAATCCAACCGCCCTTGCGCGATTTCATTGGCGAACTGGATCGCACCGGAAAGCGGCCGCACGATCGATCTGGTGATGGCGTAGGCCGAGATTGCCGCGATCAGGGTCGCCAGCAGGCCGAACGCCGTGATCAGGTTTTTTGCGAGTTCACCGGCTTCGCCATTCGACGCGATCTGCATTTCGACCCGATGGTTTTGCAATGCCACCAGCTCTTCCAGCCGTTGCTCCAGCAAGGTGAGCTTGGGTACGGTTTGACTGACCATCAAGCGTTTTGCGCTCGCCGGATCGAGTTCGATTTCAGCCCCGGTCGCATTAATGGATTTATCGAAGTCCTCGCGGGCATCGAGCACTTGAAAAAAGGTCGCCGAATCGTTGTTGCCACTTTCGGAATTGCGCAATGCTTCGAGCGCTTTCGATAACTGATCCTTGTGTTGATCGATGTTGCCGTACACAGGGACTCGCGCTTCGCGGTCATCGAGGAAAAACAGGGAATACAAGGCAGTGACCTGTGAACGGGCCGAGAACTGTGCTGAATGGGCCAGGGCGGATTTATGCAATCCATCGCTGCGCAGGAATTCCGAGCTTGCCTGCAGTTGATTGATTTGCAAAACGCTGAAAAATGCGACCCCGGCGAGAAATAGCAAAAGGGTGACAAACGCTACTGCCAGTTTTCTGCCCACAGTCCAATTTCGCATATGCAATGTGACTCCTGATGGTCTTTGCGTTTCGCCTAATAGACGGTATCCGGCAAGTGGCTGAAGTAGTTGATTGTAAGCTGGAACGGAGAAAGATATTTTGACAACTGTACGAATCAACGTGTCGACGCGCTGATCTGTCGCCGCATCGCAATGGAGCTTACAACGTCCGGCCCCAGTTTCGTATATTATTGCTCAAACTGGAATGGTGCGTTCCAATTATTGCACTTTATTGTTGTAAGCAACTCACTTACACTGCATCCTTAATCAATTTCTTTGGTATCACAGCTTCGTTTGAAGCTTGCCTTCTGTTATTGAAGGTATATGCTTGACTAAGCAATTATTGTTGTGGATAACATGACGGATTCAACCGCTTCTTTGTTTGCAAGTGACCAGTACCAATCGGCCGATGGCATCGGTCATTTATTGGCGCGGGCGCGCAATATGCTGGCGAAATCCCTGGATGTGGTATTGGCCGAACATGAAATCACACATACGCAAGGCGTCATTTTGTGGCTGCTATCGACCGGAAAATTTGCGACCGCTACCGATTTGGCGCGTGAACTGTATATCGATGCGGCATCGATGACGCGCATGATCGATCGCTTGGAAAAACGCAAATTGATCGTTCGCATGCCACGGGGCGATGATCGGCGCGTGATCAATTTGCGCCTTACGCCGGCGGGGCGTATTTTGGCCGAGCAGTTGCCTGAAATTTATAGCGCAGTGATGGGACGGAATTTCGCCGGATTCAGTCGTGACGAAGTATCGCAGTTGCGCACTTTATTGAACAAGCTCCTCGCCAATTGCACCAATAGTGCAACCAGTAGCGCGGTCTAATGTAGTCGGTAATGTAGCCAACACTGCATTCAGTAAGTCCGGCGGGCGCCAGCGAGAAGTTCGGCGCCGCTTCGAATACCAGATCGAATAGCAGGCTCCTTCTAATGAATGTCAATGCGAATTTTTAGCAGATTGTCGAAACAATGATGAAATCAATTTCTTCCTCCATGCCACTGCAGCGAAAAAGCGCATCGAAAACGCTTTTGGTTATGAGCATATCGGCATTGCTGCTTAGTGCCTGTGCTAATTTCAAAGGCATAGGAAGCGATGCCCATACCAAGGCGCCAGGCGATTACGCGACCGCCAACACTTTGCCAGGCCAAGGCGGTCAATGGCCGGCCGAGAATTGGGCCGGCAACATAGGTGGTGCGCCGTTGCAAGCGCTGGTCGATGAAGCCGTGGCAAATAACCCCGGATTGCAAATTGCTGCTGCGCGCGTCAATGCAGCGCGCGCGATGGCCGAGGGCGCGGGCGCCGAATCAAAACCAACTGTCGGGGCCAGCTTTAGCGATACCTATGAGCGATTCACGGAAAACGGCTTGATTCCGCCGCCCTATGCCGGTCACTACTATCAGGACGGCGAGCTGGCGCTCAGTTTTTCCTACGATTTCGATTTCTGGGGCAGGCATTCCGCCGATTTGCGTGCCGCCATATCGGATGACAAAGCAGCGCAGGCGGAACAATACAATGCGCGACTGCTGCTGACTACCGCTATCACGCGTTCATGGATACAACTGGCGCGCCAGTATGACCAATTGGATCTGGTCGAACAGCAACAGGAAATACGCAACAAAATTGATCGCTTGACGCAGTTGCGTCTCAAGGCCGGCCTGGACACGCAAACCGACAAGCAACAGGCTGTATTGCAAACGGCGGTTTTGCGTACCGAGCGGGCGCAATGGCAGGAAGCGATTGCGTTGACGCGCAACCAGTTGGCGGCATTGATCGGCAAAGGCCCGGACCGCGGACAAAGCATCGCGCGCCCGGCCTTGCCTTCGGATGAAGCGCTCAAGCTGCCTGACGATTTGCCGTTAGCGTTAATGGGGCGTCGCCCCGATATCGTCGCGGCACGCTGGCGCGTCGAAGCGGCGCAAGGCGGTATCGATGCAGCCAAGACGCAGTTCTACCCCAACGTCAATATCTCGGCCTTTATCGGATCTTCCACGCTCGGCTTGCAATACCTGTTGAAAGACAGCAGCCGGATCGATGGCATTGCCCCGGCCATCAGCATGCCGATTTTCGAAGGCGGCCGCTTGCGCGCGCAATTGAAAGGGAAGGTTGCGGCTTATGATGCGGCGGTCGCCACCTATAATCAAGCGTTGAATGATGCCTTTCACGATGTCGCCGATCAGGTGCAATCATTGCGTGTCAATGCGACCCAGATCGAAAGCCAACACGTGGCAACGCAAGCCGCTGCCGCTTCGCTCAAGCTGGCGCAGCAACGCGAACGGGTCGGCACCGTCAACATGCTGCAAGTCCTGGGCAGCGAATCGATTTGGCTTACCCAACGCAAAATGGAACTCGATTCACAGGCGCGTCGCGCCGACCTGAGCGTAGCCTTGATCAAAGCCCTTGGCGGCGGTTTCGATGTGCATGCGCAAGATCTCGATAGCACGAAACATGAACAGCCTTTGGCCCCGGCCAACCCAACAACTCCATCAAACCAACCAGCCGAGAAATCAGCATCATGAATTCACCTAGCCCAACAATTCAAGCACCGTCTGCGATCCCGGCCTCGGCTACTCCGCCAGCCAATGGCAAGCGCCGCGGTTTGCTGATCGCATTTACGATTCTCTTGCTGATTGTTTTGATCGGCTACGGAATCTGGTGGATGATTTTCGCCCGCCATTTTGAAAGTACCGATGACGCTTATGTCGCAGGTAACGTGGTGCAGGTGACGCCCCAGGTTGGCGGAACCGTGCTGGCGATCAATGCCGACGATACCGATCTGGTGCAGGTCGGCAAGCCTTTGATCGAGCTGGATCGCGCCGATGCCAAAGTCGCGCTGGACCAGGCTGAAGCGCAATTGGCGCAAACCGTGCGTGAAGTGCGTACGTTATTCGTCAATAACAGCACCTTGGCAGCTAACGTCAAAGTGCGCAGCGACGACGTTGAGCGCGCTACCTCCGACTTGAAGCGTCGGCAGGAACTGGCTGGAACCGGTGCGGTATCGAAGGAAGAAGTCGAGCATGCCAAAAGCGCCCTGCAAAGCGCGCAATCGGCTCTGCAGGCAACGCGTGAGCAATTGAATTCGAACAAGGTATTGACCGATCACACCTCGGTCGCCAAGCATCCGAACGTGCAACGCGCAGCGGCACAAGTACAAGCCGCTTACCTGGCTTATAGCCGGACGACTCTACCGGCGCCGGTCACCGGTTACGTTGCCAAGCGTTCGGTGCAACTCGGTCAACGGATTGCTGCCGGTACGCCCCTATTGTCTATCGTGCCGTTGAACGCCTTGTGGGTGGACGCGAATTTCAAGGAAGTCCAAGTCGCGCGCATGCGCATCGGCCAGCCGGTGACCTTGCACTCCGACATTTACGGATCGGATGTCGCCTACCACGGCAAGGTACTCGGCCTGGCCGCGGGAACCGGCGCAGCGTTTGCGTTGTTACCTTCGCAAAATGCCAGCGGCAACTGGATCAAGATCGTGCAACGCATCCCGGTGCGGATCGCGCTGGACCCGGCGGAACTGGAAACACATCCGCTACGGATCGGCCTGTCCATGCAAATCAAGGTTGACATTGCCAATGATGCCGGCACTTCTTTAACCACCAACGCTCCCGGACGCACGGCACCTGCTTATCAGACCGCGGTATTCGATAGCACCAACCAGGAAGCGGATGCCCTGATTGCACGCATCATTGCCGAAAACAGCAACAAAAACGCGGCCGCTGAAACTGAGTGAACATTGACTTTGCTCCCATGTTTCTCATTCAAACCTTAACCGGATCGCGCGCATGAGTTCTCCAAAACCAAGCCCTGTGCAACCCCTGCAGGGCAGTGCGCTGGTCATCGGCACGATCGCGTTGTCGCTGGCGGTGTTCATGAACGTGCTCGACTCGTCGATTGCCAACGTGTCGATACCGGCTATCTCCGGCGACATGGGCGTGTCGCCGCAGCAGGGAACCTGGGTCATTACTTCGTTCGCTGTGGCCAACGCGATTTCCGTGCCCTTGACTGGCTGGCTGACCATGCGGGTCGGCCAGGTGCGTCTGTTCGTTACCTCGATCCTCCTGTTCGTGATGTCGTCATGGTTATGCGGCATGGCGCCGAATATTGAGACCCTAATTGCCGCACGCGTATTGCAAGGCGCGGTTGCCGGCCCGATGATTCCGTTGTCACAGGCTTTGCTGCTATCCAGTTATCCGCCCGCGAAAAGCGGCATGGCGCTCGCTTTCTGGGGGATGACGACCTTGGTGGCGCCAATCATGGGCCCGCTATTGGGCGGCTGGATTTCCGATAACTACACCTGGCCCTGGATTTTCTATATCAATATTCCGATCGGCATCTTCGCTGCCTGGGCGACCTGGACGATTTATCACAAACGTGAATCAAACATCGTCCGCAGGCCGATCGATAAAGTGGGCTTGGCACTGCTGGTGCTATGGGTAGGCTCGCTACAAATCATGCTCGACAAAGGCAAGGAATTGGATTGGTTCAATTCCGGTCAAATCGTCATACTGGGATCTGTTGCGGTGGTGTGTTTTATCTATTTCATTATCTGGGAGCTGGGCGATGCCCACCCGGTGGTCGATTTATCCTTGTTCAAGGGGCGCAATTTCAGCGGCGGGGTAGTGGCGATTTCGGTGGCCTATGGCTTGTTTTTCGGCAGCTTGGTGATTCTGCCCCTATGGCTGCAAACCCAGCTTTCTTATACAGCAACTGAAGCGGGCAAGGTGATGGCGCCGGTTGGCATACTTGCGGTTCTGCTGTCGCCCGTGGTTGGCAAGTTGTTACCCAAGATTGATGCGCGTTGGGTTGCAACCACCGCTTTCGTTATTTTTGCCATCGTGTTCTATATGCGTTCGCGCTTCACGATTGAGGTCGATGCGTTCGCGCTGATGGTGCCAACCGTGATTCAGGGCGCGGCAATGGCGATGTTTTTCATACCATTGACATCGATTATTTTGTCGGGGCAACCGCCTGAGAAAATTCCTGCCGCGGCAGGATTGTCCAACTTTGTCCGTATCATGTGCGGCGGCATCGGCACCTCGATCACCTCGACGATTTGGGAAAATCGCACCACGCTGCACCACGCGCAGTTGGCCGAACATACCGGTATCCAGAATCCTGCTTTCGGACAATCGGTACAGGCGCTGATGGCGCGTGGAATGCCGGAACCAGGTGCATGGGCGGTCATTGAGCGCACCATCGGCATCCAGGCCAGCACTTCGGCTGCAACTGATATTTTCTGGATTTCGTCAGTGTTGTTTCTCAGCCTGATTGCATTGGTCTGGATGACCAAGCCAATCAAATCCGCCATGCCGGTGGATGCAGGCGGAGCGCACTAAAAGGTGAGGATGCTGGTCGCGGAATCTAGGTTAATCCGCCGCGACCAGCACATTGCAGCGGATTTTCTCGACCAAGGTCGCGTCGGCTGAACCACGCCACCAGCGCATCGCTAGCGGTTTTTTTCGCGAATGGCCGACGATCACCAATTCAATTCCGAGCTTCTCGACCAGTTCGCTGATGACGTTGACCGGCTCGCCGGCTTGCAAGTGATCGGTCACGTGGAGACCGGCATCCGTCAGCAGGGCATGGCTTGACGCCAGTTCATTGTCAATTTTATATTTTTCAGCCGCGAGCACCGCTTCGCAAACATGCTCACCGGCCATCAAGTATGTGCCCACATTGATGACGCCAAGCAAATGGATTTCCGCCGATGGGCCGGGAGCAAGCTGAATGCACGCTTGTAATGCCGAGCGGCTTTCCGGCATTTCATTGTAGGCAACCAGAATTTTCTGAAACATGGCGTGCTCCTTTGGCAATGCTTGCGTAAAAATTCGTCCCGTGGATTCATTATGCAAGAGCTTTGGACAATGCGCTAGGTGAAACAATGCCGACTTGCAATTGAGCTGGTATGGCAGGCGTAAGGATTATAAGAATTTGACAATGCGTGACTAGTGTATGTTCGCTAATTGATCGATCTGTTTCTGAGTATTCACCGTGTGAATATCAACTATTCCCAGAATAAAGTATCTGTATTTGATGCGCTGCAGTATCTTTCGTTTGTCTCCTCCAATCTTCTTTATGAAAATTGGAATTAACCCGCAAGCTGTAAAGCATGCGGGTTTTTTTTATGTGCCGCGATCGCTCATGCGCCATGACGCTGGCGCGAATCATCCGGCGCCTGTTCTCTGTCGTTCATGCCGTAGCGGCGAACTACCTGCGCGACGTTTAGCGTGTAGTCCATAAAAATACCGTTTCGCCCGAGATGCTGGATAGCGCGATGCTGCTCGATATTGCGCCACTCCTTTATGGCCGCTTCATCGCGCCAATAAGAGAGCGAGAGCAGCTTGCCTGGCTCGGTCAGACTTTGGAAGCGCTCGATCGAGATAAATCCATCGATCATATCCAATAGTGGACGCAATTCGGCTGCTGCATTGAGATAAGCGTCCTTTTGCGCTGCATGCGGCTGGACTTCGAAAATGACGGCAATCACGAATGCGTCTCCGCTTTCTTATCCGGCATGATCGGCGCGATGCCAAAGGTGCCCTCAACATTTTCCAGGAAGGTGCGTTGCTCCCGCAAAATGAAGCGCTTGTTCTGCGCCAGCGCGAAATTGGACAAGCTCTCAGGATCGGCTTTGAGTCGTAGTCGATAACTTTCATAGGCGGCCAGATTGTCGAATGCAACCAAGCCCCATGCGACATCGTTGGTTCCCTCATGCGGCAGAAAGTAACCAACCAGGTGGCCGCCGCAGCGCGGAATGATGCGTCCCCAGTTCTCCGCATATTCCTTGAATGCAGCACGTTGGAACGGATCAATTTCGTAGCGGATAAAGCAGGTAATCGTCATGACATTCTCCAAGATTGATTGCGAGATAGAGAGAGTACCCGATTGTAAATTGGCAATGCTTCGATTAACATCGAAGCGAAATTGACTCTCGCAGTGCAGTCGTTTTGCAATGGCGGCTAAAAGCTTGCCGATGGAGAGCCTGCATGCAGCACATAGTGGGACAGCACAAGTCGGTCCAATCCACATACACAACGTATATACAATAATACGAATTCAGGGGATGTTAATGTTAAAGGGGAACTCAGTCCTGATGGGCTGCGCAAGCTTGATTTTTGCCGTTGCCTTGCCGCTTCACGCCGCGCCTTTGGCGCCCACGACTGCAGTTAAACATGCGACAGATAACGAGCGTTTCGGCTTGTTCAATTCCGAGGATTTCCGGGAAACCACGGGCAGCTGCACGGATTGCCCTGGCTTGAAACAAGGTCTTTGGTATTTTCGCGACGAAGTGCTGGCGGTGCCCAAAACGAATTCTCCGATTGCGGGCTATTCCCGAATAGCCGAGAACCGGCAAGACATCATGCAATGGGCCACTAGCGCCGAGGCGCAAACGCTTGCCTATCCGCCGCTGATTTGGCTTGGTGCGCCGCATATCGCAGATTCTGTGGCGCTGACGGCCGATGGCAAGCAGATCAGGACCGCCGATGGTAGCTTGCTCAATTTTCAGCTGGTGCCGAAAATTGCCGACAACCGTTCCTACTACGATGCTTCTTCCGCCGCATTTTTCGGATCGCGCCAATTGCGTCTGCGCGGAACCATGGCGCAAGTCGGCGGCACTCCCACCTTTATTGCACGCACGATCTGGCCCAAGGATTTTGTGATTGACCAAAGCAAACTGGTCAACACGCCGCTCGGCGAGAACGAATCGCTGACCTCTTTCGTGCAGGCGGAGGGCGGCGGGGCAAAAAGCCAATTTGCGACGCGCCTGATCTGGGAGCAGCATCCGGGACAAAGCCGGCAATGGCAAGACAAGGACGTAATCGGCATCATGTTGAACGGTGCACAGGGCGATGATGACGAGGCGTATGGCGGACATTTCGCGATCGTGACCGGTAAATACGGAAAGGATGGCGACTGGTCGAGCTGGATGGTCAATGACTTCTACAACCTCGATTCGTTCAGTGAAAAGGGAATTATTGCGGCGATGGTGCCGATGGATAATTACCTGATGGATATCAATAGCGGGCAGCAATATTATCGACCCTCATATATGCTGGTTGCGGTATTGAACAATCCGCGCACTGCCGAATTGTTTCAAGGCGGGGTAGAGCGCACCTATAACCATTTTTATCGGCACGATTTCACTTATCAGCATGCGGCAGCAAACTGCGCCGGAATCAGCCTCGATGTGTTCAAGGCGCTGGGCTGGAATATCCCGGAGCGCGGCCCGACAGGACGGCTCAAGGCGATTGCCGCCTACGGCTATTTGTCTGCCAAGGACGGTAGCTTGAGCAGCGGTCGAAAAATTTACGACTATCTGAGTGAAGAGCAAACGCATTTGCTGCCGGCCGTCGCGTTCGATGCGGCAGGCCAGGATTTGCTGAAACTGGCCAGTGCAGAGAAAGCCCCACGGGAGTTAAGCGACTTCGAAAAGCATTTGCAAAGCGATGTAGACGCCGTGGTGTTGGTACGCATTCCGCAGATTCCATCGAGCCGCGCATTCGGTTCGAATCCCGTGTTTTCATTTGACGAATATATGCGCCGTGCGCCGGCGGATCACGCAAAATGGAAGATCGTTCCAGTCGGTGCGCGGCCTTTCCCGCGTGAACTGCGGGATGGTTTGGCATTGAATGAGCATGTGGAAGCATCGATGCCATGGCCGATCGTCGTGATCCTGACGGGCATTGCGGTTGTTAGCGGCGCATTAGTGCGCAGGCGCAAACTGAAAAAAACGATCGTCGCTTAGCCCCGATCACTATCGTTAGAAATATTGCGTTTGATTAATACCGGATACCAAGAATTTCAACGAAATTATTGCTCCCGGTGAACGCATTCGTTGAAAAGTAATCATACGAGATTGATAATTCAAAATAAATTGACAATAAATCATTGCTTCTGTTGTTAATTTGCAATAATTAACAATTGAATATCCATATGTCCGATACACTACGCTTATTTATATCCCATATATATGGGAGAAATTCTCGGTTGCAGGATGGTAACGTTGATGCAAGTCGCATGCGAACATGGACGGAAGAGGGCTGACGCGAAGATTTTTAGTCGCTTTCACCAGGGTTCGCCTTCAAGTTTTCTCATTTCCAATTGGAAGTCGCCAATATGGAAGTAGAGGGTAGACACAATAGCGATGTGGACTTCAAACAAAATTTGAAGCCGCCGTCGCGATTCGCGAATTGTTTGGCGCAGGTGGGACTGCGTGCGGCGATCTTGGCTGTCGGATTGTTCTCTACCCTATCTGTCAATGCCGTCGGACTCGGCACGATGCATTTGCAATCGGCACTGGGTCAGCCGCTGCAGGTTCAAGTCGAACTTGTTTCCACCAATGACAGCGATCTCGACAGTCGCTGCTACAAAGCTAAAGCGACGTCCTTCGACGGTTCTCCGCTTGCCAACGTCATCATCAATCTTAAGCTCGACGGTTCGACGCCGGCAATTATCCTTACCACTGCACAATCAATCAATGAGCCGGCGCTGAATCTAGGCGTTGAATATACCTGCGGGTCGCAGACCCGGCGCGAATATCAGATCTTGCTTGATCTGATGCCGGTTACGCCTGCGATTGTTGCTGCCCAACACAATGTTGAAACGCCAGGCCCCGTAACCAAGCATGCGACGGAGCCGTCTCCACAGCCTGCGGCTGGAACGACAGTTGCCGATGCGCAGCAGCCGATCGTGAAAAAATCGAAACGCCATCGTCGCCAATCGACAGAAATCAAGTCGGACAATGAATATCCGTCAGCGCAACCGGCCAGCGCGAGCGAAAGCAAGGAAGTACAGCACAAAAAATCGTCGACCAAGGCATTCAGGAGCGTGTTGCGACTCGGCAATGACGATAGTGTCGACAACAGCTTGAACGATACAGGCGGCATGCATTTGGCCTTGAGCCATAATTTGGGAGGGGCTACCGCAATACCCGATACCCAGGCTGCGACGCCAACTCAAACTGACGCGTCGGGGGGAGCGACGCCTGCTCCAGCAGCGACCCCGGCATCGACCTCCGCTACAGCGGCAAGCGCCGATGGAACTGCGCGTCCCGCAGATACCGGATTGCAAGAACTGCAGGCAAAAATTCGTGTGCTGGAAGCAGAAACAGAAGAACTTCGGAAACTGAACGCCAAACATCTGGCCGCGCTGGACGTTGCACAATCCAGCAAGACGGCAAGCAGCCCCTTGCTTTATCTGTATTTCATGCTGTTCGCCAGCTTTGTGGCGATTGCATGGTTGGTATGGCGTACCCGACAAATTCAATCGGAAATCAATCATTCTTCCTGGCATCAAATTGTTCCTGAACAGAATCCAACGGACGAACACGAGATAGAGCGTGCAGAACGTCAGCAAGCCGAGGACGATGCATTCCTGGATACAGGTGAAGACCGGCCGGAAGCGAAAAACGTTACGCCGTTGAAGCAAGTGCCACGATTGGTGCCGATCGAAGCGGCGGACGTGATCGTTCCTGTTGTGCCGCCACTACACCCGAGTGTGACCGCCGCTCCAGTGGAAGAGCACGTCGAAGGCGACTATAAGTTCTCTGCCAACGTCCGTTCGGCATTACCGGACGCAGAGGAAATTCTGGATGAAATTCAGCAAGCTGAGTTTTGGATGGATATGCAGCAACCGCAGCGCGCGATTGAAATTCTCGAATCGAATTGGAGCGGGGAGCGACCAAGTTCACCGTTGCCCTGGCTGTATTTGTTCGATTTGTATCGAATGGTTGGCGATCAGGAGAAATACGCTGACTTGACCGAACGGTTCGAGCATATTTTTAATGGCAAGGTGGTTCCATGGGGCGACGGTAATGTGTTGGAGCATTCGCGCACCCTGGAAGAATTTCCAATTCTGATGAAGAAGATCATCGACTGCTGGCCGACTGAGGAGTTGGTGCCCTTCCTGGAAAATCTGTTGATCGATGATCGCGACGGTCGCCGCCAGGGATTTGACCTAGCCGCTTATCGAGACATATTGTTCCTGGCGAATATTGCCTACGAAATTCAGGATTCACATGGCTCCTCAAAAGCGCGGCAGAATTCCCCGGAATGGTCATTGAATAGATAACGGTCGTTTTTATATAAAACCGGCAAAATTTGCAGACTTCTTTACACCGTATTGCAGCATCCGCAAATGTTGCAATGCGACATGATCAGGCATTCGCCTGAATCATTAATTATTCCCTTAATTGAATTCTCAGATACTACAAAAAAGCGTACGCTAGTGTTGTCCTTCACCATTGTTTGGCCAAGAAACCGGCAATTCTGCAGATTCTGGCCATGGCAATATCGAAGCACGAAAATAGCCCCCAAATTGCATATTTCCAGAATTTCGGTGTCGCTGTCCTCTTTGCCCTGAAATATCGCATTACCGCATGACTATTTTCATGTCGTGTAAATGAATATGAAAATATTATTGAATATTTTTTTATTTTTGAAAAAATTTCTTCATTTTTTATTTTAATTGAATATTTTTGTAGGCTGATTGAATACCTAAACAATCTTTGGCGTTCTAAAATTCCCGGTTCGATATAGTGCATCCCAAGTAAGGCCAATTCGCGGATTTACCGGGGAAATGCAAGGCAAGTATTGCGAACTGGCGCTCAGGCACCGGGATTTATCTAACAAAATTCGCGCATCAACACTTAATCAAGGAGATCGTTACATGAGTACAACTCGATATACCCAAGAACACGAATGGCTGCGCATTGAATCCGATGGCCTGGTTACCGTAGGTATTACAGATTTTGCGCAAGGTCATCTGGGTGATCTGGTGTATGTGCAACTGCCGGCCGTAGGCGCCGCGCTGGGCAAAGGTGAAGAAGCCGCCGTGATCGAATCGGTCAAAACCGCAGGCGAAATCATGATGCCGACTGCCGGCACGATCGTTGAAGTCAACACTTTGCTGGCTGACGAGCCAGGCAAAGTGAACGAAGAGCCGCTCGCAGGTGGTTGGTTTTTCAAGATGAAAGTTCAACACGCTGACGAATTGAATGCCTTGATGGATGAAGCCGCTTACGCAGCTTATATCGCTGATCTCGACTAAGTTTTTAAGAGTTTTTCAAGATTCGGGTTGCGGCGAGCCGGCATGAAATTGCCGGAAATCGCTGAGTGGGTTGATTAAAAACGATTTGCAATGGGAGTTACCATGATTCAGAGAAGGTCTGCTTTGGCGGAATTGGAGCAACATACGGATTTTGTCGGCAGACATATCGGACCAGGGGAAGCCGATCAAAAGGCGATGCTGGCGCAACTTGGCTTTGACGGCATGGATGCCTTCATCAAGAAGGTGGTGCCGGCCAGTATTTTGTCGAATCAGCCGCTGCAAATCGGCGAAGCGCGCAGCGAACCGGAAGTGTTGGAAGCGTTGCGCAAAATCGCTTCGAAGAATCAAGTATTTACCTCCTACATTGGGATGGGGTACTACAATACCCATACGCCGACTGTCATCCTGCGCAATCTGCTGGAAAATCCGGCCTGGTACACGGCGTATACGCCGTACCAACCGGAGATTTCACAAGGCCGCCTGGAAGCCTTGCTGAATTTCCAAACCATGGTATCCGACCTGACCGGCATGGAAATCGCCAATGCCTCGCTGTTGGACGAAGCCACTGCAGCAGCTGAAGCGATGACGTTTTGCCAGCGCGTCTCCAAGAGCAAGAGCACCACTTTCTTTGTTTCGCAGGATTGTTTCCCGCAAACTATCGACGTGGTGCGCACCCGTGCCGCGCCGATCGGCATCAGTGTGGTGGTCGGCGATCACCGCACCGCGCTGGATCAACTGGATTGCTTCGGCGTGTTGTTGCAATATCCGGCACTGGATGGCGAGATTCATAATTATGCAGACACCGTGGCGAAAGCCCATGCCAAGGATGCCTTGGTCGTGGTCGCCGCCGATTTGCTGGCACTGACCTTGCTGACGCCGCCTTTGCAGTCGGTTCGGCGCAGCGTTTCGGCGTGCCGCTTGGCTACGGCGGCCCGCACGCAGCCTACTTCGCAACCAAGGACGTCAACAAGCGCTTGATGCCGGGACGCGTGGTCGGTGTTTCCATCGATAGCCACGGCAACCCAGCCTATCGACTGGCATTGCAAACGCGCGAACAGCATATCCGCCGCGAAAAAGCCACCAGCAACGTTTGTACTGCGCAAGTGTTGTTGGCCAATATCGCCAGCATGTTCGCCGTCTATCACGGCCCGGCAGGCTTGAAAACCATCGCGCAACGCGTGCATCGCCTGGCCGGCACCTTTGCTGAAGGTTTGAGCCGCATTGATTTCAAAGTCGGTAACACGGCTTTCTTCGATACCGTTACTGTCGCTACAGGCAACCATACCCAGCAAGTGCATGCTGCCGCTCATTCCGTCGGCATCAATTTGCGCGTGGTCAATGGCGATGCGGTTGGTGTTTCGTTCGACGAAACCACGACTCGCGCGCAAGTTGAAGCCTTGTGGTCGGTCTTTGCCGGCACCACTAAAACGCTGCCGTCGTTTGACGAATGCGAAGCGATTGCCGCCGACAAGATTCCAGCATCGCTAAACCGTAGCAGTGCCTATTTGACGCACCCGGTATTCAATAGCCACCATTCCGAAACGCAGATGCTGCGCTACCTGCGCATGTTGTCCGACAAAGATTTGGCGCTGGACCGCACCATGATCCCGCTCGGCTCTTGCACCATGAAGCTCAACGCCACCACCGAGATGATTCCAGTCACCTGGAAGGAATTCGGCGCGATCCATCCATTCGCCCCGCTCGATCAGGCGCAGGGTTATCAGCAATTGATTACCGAGTTGGAGCAAATGTTGGTGGCTTGCACCGGCTATGATGCAGTATCGCTGCAACCGAATGCCGGTTCGCAAGGCGAGTACGCGGGGCTGCTGGCCATTCGCGCCTATCACCACAGCCGTGGCGACAACCACCGCAATATCTGCTTGATTCCAAGTTCGGCGCACGGCACCAATCCTGCTACTGCGCACATGGCCGGCATGCAAGTGGTGGTCGTCAAATGCGATGATCGCGGTAATGTTGACGTGGCTGACTTGAAAGCGAAAGCCGAACAGCACGCAGCCGACCTGGCAGCCTTGATGGTGACTTATCCATCAACGCACGGCGTGTTCGAAGAAGCGATTCGCGAGATTTGCGATATCGTGCATGCAAACGGCGGCCAAGTGTATATCGACGGCGCCAACATGAATGCGATGGTCGGCTTGTGCCAACCAGGTAAATTCGGTGGCGACGTCTCGCACTTGAATTTGCACAAGACTTTCTGCATCCCGCACGGCGGCGGCGGACCAGGCGTTGGTCCAATCGGCGTGAAAGCGCATTTGGCGCCATTCCTGCCAGGGCACGGCATGCTGGAAAAGAGTTTTGCACCGGTTACTGCCGCACCATGGGGCAGTGCCAGCATTCTGCCGATCAGCTGGACGTACATTGCGTTGATGGGACGTGACGGCCTGAAGCAAGCCAGCGAAGTGGCGATCCTCAATGCCAACTATATTGCCAAGCGCCTGGCGCCGCATTACCCAATTCTGTATGCGGGTGAAAACGGCATCGTGGCGCACGAATGCATCGTCGATATGCGTCCGTTAAAAGACGCGACCGGCATCACGGTTGACGATATGGCGAAACGCCTGATGGACTTCGGTTTCCACGCGCCGACCATGTCGTTCCCGGTGCCCGGTACGTTGATGATCGAACCGACCGAAAGCGAATCGAAGGACGAGCTTGATCGTTTCTGCGACGCGATGATCGCGATTCGCGAAGAAATCCGCGCAGTGGAAAACGGTACCATCAAGGCTGAAGACACTGCTTTGCGTCATGCACCGCATACCGCGATGGATATCACCGGCGCATGGGATCGGGTTTATAGCCGCGAACTGGCCGTGTTCCCGGTCAAGTCGTTAAAGCAGGGCAGCAAATATTGGCCACCGGTCGGTCGTATCGACAATGTCTACGGTGACCGCAACCTGGTTTGTTCTTGCCCCCCAATGATGGATTACGAATAAGGACTAGGCATAAGGCAGGAAATCGCGTGGGCAAGCTTGCCCACGTATTTATACAGTTCAGTTGTGACTGTACCGTATACATCTTTATGCCTAACCTTACAGTCCGGCAGGAGTAGATCACATGGCCATTAGTGTTTTTGAATTATTCAAGATCGGCATCGGCCCATCCAGTTCGCATACCGTGGGGCCGATGCGGGCCGCGCTGACATTCGCGACCAGGTTGAAGGAATTGGGGTTGCTGGCGCAGACCCAAACCGTGAAAGCGGAATTGTATGGCTCGCTTGGGGCGACCGGCAAAGGACACGGCAGCGATAAAGCGGTGCTGCTTGGCTTGCAAGGGGAGGCGCCCGACTTGGTGGATACCGGCACTGTGGCGGCGAAACTGGAGGCTATCAGAAGCAGCAAGCGCTTGAATCTGCTCGGTGAAAAGCAGATTGTGTTTATCGAGAGCGAGCAGCTCTTGATGTACAAGCGCCAATCCCTGCCTTTCCATCCGAATGGCATGCGTTTCACGGCGTTCGACGCCAGCGGCGCTGAGATTCAAAACAAGGTGTATTACTCGGTCGGCGGTGGGTTTGTTGTCAACGAAGATGCAGCCGGAAAAGATCGTATTGTCCCCGATACCACGACACTGCGTTATCCGTTCAAAAGCGCAGTCGAATTACTCCTGCTATGCAATGAGCACAAGCTGTCGGTCAGCCAGTTGATGCTGGAAAACGAAACGGCGTGGCGTTCCGAGCAAGAGACGCGCGCCGGATTGTTGAATATCTGGAAGGTCATGCAAGATTGCGTGAAAGCGGGGTGTCAGACTGAAGGCATCTTACCTGGCGGCCTCAAAGTGAAACGACGGGCGGCGGAATTATTCCGCACCTTGTCGAGCCAGCCGGAAATGAGTTTGCGCGATCCGCTCACCACGCTGGACTGGGTCAACCTGTATGCGCTTGCGGTGAATGAAGAAAACGCCGCCGGTGGGCGTGTGGTGACGGCGCCGACCAACGGCGCGGCCGGTATCGTGCCTGCGGTGCTGCACTACTACCATCGTTTCGTGCCCGGTGCCAATGACGATGGCGTGGTGCGCTTCCTGTTATGCGCGGCCGCGATCGGCATCCTATACAAGGAAAACGCCTCGATATCCGGTGCCGAAGTCGGTTGCCAGGGCGAAGTCGGGGTGGCCTGTTCGATGGCTGCGGGTGCCTTGACCGAAGTCATGGGCGGTACGCCGGAACAAGTCGAGAACGCTGCTGAAATCGGCATGGAACACAACCTTGGATTGACGTGCGATCCGATCGGCGGGCTGGTGCAGGTGCCCTGTATTGAGCGTAATGCGATGGGATCGATCAAGGCGATCAATGCGTCGCGCATGGCGTTGCGCGGCAACGGCCACCATTATGTGTCGCTCGATAAAGTCATCAAGACCATGCGCGAGACCGGCGCCGACATGAAGATCAAATACAAAGAGACGGCACGTGGCGGACTAGCCGTCAACGTTATTGAGTGCTGATTATTTAAATAATTAAGAAAGCAAATAAATCCATGGAAACCACGTCCCAAGAATTGGCCTTTACGCCGCTGTATAACCTGCACAAGGAATTGGGCGCGAAGATGGTGCCGTTTGCCGGTTACTCGATGCCGGTGCAATATCCGATGGGCGTATTGAAAGAGCATAACCATACGCGCGCGCAAGCCGGCTTGTTCGACGTTTCGCACATGGGGCAAGTGCGCTTGTCAGGCCCCAACGCCGCCAAGGCTTTGGAAATGCTGGTGCCGGTGGATATCGTTGACCTTGCCGTGAATTGTCAGCGCTACGCGATGTTCACCAATGAACAAGGCGGCATCCTGGATGACTTGATGGTATCGAATGGTGGCGATCACTTATTTGTAGTCGTCAACGCTGCATGCAAGCAACAAGACGTGGCACACATGCGCAAGCACTTGAGCAGCCTGTGCACGATAGAAGAATTGAGCGACCGCGCATTGCTGGCGTTGCAAGGCCCGGCCGCCGTCACCGTGATGGCAAGGCTGGCGCCGCAAACCGCGAAAATGATTTTCATGGACACCGCCAAGGTGACCCTGGTCGGCGTCGAATGTTTTATCAGCCGCTCCGGTTACACCGGCGAAGACGGATACGAGATTTCCGTGCCGGCTGCACAAGCCGAAGAACTGGCGCGCTTGCTGCTGGCGCAACCGGAAGTGGCCCCCATCGGCTTGGGTGCGCGCGACTCCTTGCGCCTGGAATCCGGCTTGTGCCTGTATGGCCACGATATGGATACCAGTACCACGCCGATCGAAGCCAGTTTGGCATGGGCATTATCCAAGGCGCGTCGCGCCGATGGCGCGCGTCCCGGCGGTTATCTGGGGGCTGATGTCATCCTGCGTCAATTGGCTGAAGGCGTGGCGAAGAAACGCGTCGGCTTGGTGGTCAAGGATCGCATGCCGGTGCGTGAAGGCGCGGAACTGGTTGATGCGGAAGGCCGCAGCGTCGGCAAGGTTACCAGCGGCGGTTTCGGTCCGACCGTCAATGCCCCGGTCGCAATGGGTTATGTGGCTATCGACCATGCGAAAATCGGCACAGTATTGAACGCCATCGTGCGCGGCAAGCCGGTTGCAGTGGAGGTCGCCAAGACCCCATTTACGCCGCAACGCTACTTCCGTGGTTGAAAGTAATCAATGAGCGAATCAAAGCAAGATGTTGTGGCGACCGGGGCAGTGCGTCCGGTGCAAGCGGGGGAAAAATTGCGCGGCGCCGCCAAGATGGCGCGCATTCCGGTCAAGGTGATTCCGACCGAGCCGTCGCAATACCTGCGCAAGCCGTCGTGGATACGCGCTGAATTTACCGGCACCAAGGAAGTGCTGCGCTTGAAGTCCATCTTGCGCGAAAATAAATTGCATACTGTGTGCGAAGAAGCCAATTGCCCCAACATCGGCGAATGCTTCAAGAGCGGCACCGCCACCTTCATGATCATGGGCGATATCTGCACCCGGCGTTGCCCGTTTTGCGATGTCGGTCATGGTCGTCCGAATCCGCTGGATGTCGAGGAACCAAAAAACCTCGCCAATACCATCAAGGCTATGGGTTTGAAATACGTGGTGATCACTTCGGTTGATCGCGATGACTTGCGCGATGGTGGCGCGGCGCATTTCGTTTCCTGTATCCAGGAAACCCGCGCACTCAACCCGGGCATCACCATCGAAATCCT
>Ga0302309_10001503_pt1 | contig 21215 bp, 17 predicted proteins | sample III_Palsa_N1_1_FD_200453 | JGI IMG/M metagenome (GOLD analysis project Ga0302309, IMG submission 200453) | Peat permafrost microbial communities from Stordalen Mire near Abisko, Sweden - III_Palsa_N1_1 | ecosystem: Environmental > Terrestrial > Soil > Palsa > Peat permafrost | place: Sweden... | reverse complement strand
GTGAGGGGCCGCCACCCTGCGCGTGGGCCATCTGCGCTGCGGCCGTCAGCACCAGCGCCAGGCCTATCCGGCTGGAAAGTATGCAAAATGCATACTTTCGGATGCGCTCTTGAAATCCCGATAACTTGCTTTGAAACATAGGCTTGAATTGGCGCTGATAGTCAGTTGGGTACAAACATACCGCCACATTTTGTCGACATTCTGTAGAAAACGGGGGAGAGCCGCGCCTACCCGGGGAAACCGATATCGACGGTATGAAGCTGGTTGGCATAAGTGTAAGACAGCGAAAAATGGTAGTTATCGCAGATCTGGCGGACGATAGCCAGGCCCAGGCCTGTCCCGCCGGAATGGGAGCCCTTCACGAAGCGGTCAAAGATGGTATTGGGATCGAAAGAAAGGGCCGGCCCGGAATTACAGACCCGCAGCCCGCTTTCCCGCAGGCGCACCGTCAATTCTCCGCCCTCCTGGTTGTGCCGGATGGCATTCAGCAACAGGTTGTTCAACAGAATGTCGGCCAGGTAGTGGTTGATAGGCAGCCACATCCTGTCGAGGTCCTTATGTACGAGCAGGTGGCGGCTACGGAGGGGGTCTTCCAGTTGGACCAGCTTTTCTTCGATCAGCGGGGCCATATCGACCGGTTCAGTGTGGCCGAATTGATGGTTCTCGATCTTGGTCAGCAACAGGAGGGATTGGTTGAGTTGACGCAGACGGCCGATCGCATCGTACATGGCCTGGATATGCCGATGGTGCTGCACCCCCAACTCCTGGTCTTGTATCAGCAGGTCGAGCCTGGAATTGATGATAGCCAAAGGGGTCTGCATTTCATGGGAAGCGTTGTCCGTGAAATTTTTCAGCATCTCATAATCCTTCACGATCTGCTGCGTCATTTGCCGGGTGGCTTCATCGAGGTTCCTGAACTCATCAATATCGGTATGGCTGGCCGGCAGTGGGTTGCGGCTGGACAAGTTGAATTCCCGCATGGCGGCAACGGTCTGGTAGAAAGGTTGCCAGATACGGCGCAGCAGCAGCCGGTTGGCCAGGAAAAGGGTGCCTAGCAACAGCAGGATCATTCCGGCGGTGATCATCATGATGAGTTCCAGCAGATCCTGCGTCTCCTCTTCCGACTTGCTGACAGAAACGGTATACCACTGACGGGCGACATTGACCGGAAAGATCAGCTGCCGGTAAGGGTCATTGCCCCGGTGATGCCTGCCACGCCGGGCTGTTTCATCATTTTCCTGCTCCGGAGGGCCGGTCCTATCGATGAATGCCCGGGTTATGGGGACTGCAGCAGGCTGGAAGGAGATCTGCTGATCGCGGTAATTGGCAGGCCGCGGCAGTTGGTCCCTGGTCTGCGCAAAATCCATGATCTCCGCCTCTTCGATCTTCAAGGTATCATCCAACTGATGGACAAGGACATACCGGACGGTAAAATAATACCCGATACTGCCCAGCAGCAGGGCAAGGATGCTGGCGATGATGTTGACCCTGCTATATCGGGTGAAAAGTTTCACCCCGCAAAGCTATCGCAAAGCCGCCGCGAAGCCATGGTTAGCGGCCCCTTTTTCCACAAAAAGCGGCAGAATGTGCAAATTTCCCGGGGTGAAAACCTGATTTCTAATAAATTATCACTACCTTTGCAAGCTCTTTAAAAAGCACTCATGAGCCGCAGAGAATTTGAAATAGCGTTTGTGGGCCTTAAGGCTGGTATTCATGAGTTTAACTACCGGATTACGGATAGGTTCTTTGAGGCGTACCAACAGCAGGATTTTCGTCATTGCGACGCCCAGGTGAAACTGGCGCTTGACAAAAAGAACAGTTTCATGCTGTTGAAGTTCGAAATTACGGGCAAGATCGAGATCGATTGCGACCGGTGCGGGAACGTTCTACCGCTGGACCTTTGGGATGAATTCAACATCCTGGTCAAGCTCGTCGAAGACCCGGATATCATGAACCAGCAGGAAGAAGATCCGGATGTATATTATATATCCAAAGGCGAGAGCCATCTGCACCTCTCCGATTGGATCTATGAGTTCATTAACCTCAGCATCCCGATGCAAAGGATGTGCAAGCCGGAGGAGATGGGCGGTCCGCACTGCAACAAGGAAGTGCTGGATATGCTGAAGAAACTGGAGCAGGAGAAAGCGCCATCCGGAAACCCGCTGTGGAAGGGATTGGAGAAATTCAAGAACCTGCCGGACGGAAATAGCTAGAGACAACTAATAAAAGGGCTATCCCTTTATATATACTAATTTTGGTTACTTAAAATAGACTGATATGCCAAATCCAAAAAGAAGACATTCCCAGCAACGCAGCGCCAAGAGAAGGACGCATTATAAGGCTGAGAAAGTGACGTTGAGCAAGGACAGCACCACCGGTGAAATACACGTTCGTCATCGCGCTCATACAAGTGAAGGGAAATTGTTTTACAAGGGAAAAGTTGTCGCTGAGACATCTCCGATTAAGTAAAGCGATCAAAAAGCGTTCTGCCCGCGATAGACCCCAGGTCTATCCATCCGGCGAAAAACCCTGTGCTTTCTCATGAACATCGGTTTAGACATGATGGGAGGAGACTTCTCTCCGCTGGAAGCGGTCAGAGGGGTGCAACTGTACCTGAAGGAATCTACGTCTCCTGTGCTGCTATGGCTGATAGGAGATGAAAACCAGATCAGGCCACTGTTGCAGGAGTATGCTATTCCTGCCGAATCCGTCCGCGTCGTTCACGCCAGCCAGGTGATCGAAATGAACGAACATCCTACCAGGGCCTTAAAAGAAAAACAACAATCCTCGATTGCCATCGGATTCCAATTACTCGCCAGCGGTAAGACGGATGCTTTTATCAGCGCCGGAAATACCGGGGCGATGCTCGTAGGCGCACTCTATAGCCTCCGGCCTATCGAAGGTATCCAACGCCCGACTATATCTACCGTCCTTCCCAAAGAGAACGGCAAAACCGGCGTCCTGCTGGACGTAGGCCTGAATGCCGACTGCAAACCGGAGAACCTCCATCAATTCGCCATCCTCGGCTCTTTGTATGCCCAGCACATTTTAGGCATTCCCCAGCCCCGCGTCGGGCTGCTGAATATCGGCGAGGAAGAAGGCAAGGGTAATATCCTGACCCAAGCCGCCTATCCGCTGCTGAAAACCGAGTCCAGGATCCATTTTATCGGCAATATCGAAGGCCGTGACCTGCTGCTCGACAAGGCCGACGTAATGGTCTGCGAAGGGTTCACCGGAAATGTGATCCTGAAGCTGGCCGAGTCACTGCATGGCATTGCCGGGCGGCAACACAGCGAGAGCGAATACTTCGACCGTTTCGACTTTGAATATTATGGCGGCACGCCGATCCTGGGCATCACCAAACCCGTCATCATCGGGCACGGCATCTCCCGGGCCAAATCTTTCCTGAATATGCTACGGCTGACCCAGAAAATGATCGGGACGGACCTGATGGGCAAAATGAAAAGCAGCTTTCTTTCCTGATGCGCGCCTTTCTACATTATCTTCTCGCCTATCTGCGCCATACCCCCCGCCCTGCCTTCCTCATCACCACACTATTTATCGCCGCACTCATTACCACTAACTATATTTTCGGTATCGAGCGCCATATCCTGGCTGCCGGCCCGTGGTATATCGCTTTCGCCGGGTTTTTTCTTTTCTATGGGATTGTTATTGCCGCTGTGTGGGGGTTGTCGCCCCAACGTTTTTTCCCGCGGCGCCTGGTCGTCCTCCTGTTGCTGGCGCCATTGTTCTTCGCGGCGAAGATGGTTCACTGGGACCTGTCCCCGCTGCTGCCGGCGGCCTACCCCTGGAATCATTACTGGCTGATCGTCCTGCAGCTGCCGGCGAAATTGCTGCTGCTGTTCGGGCTGCTATTCGCCTGCCGGAAGACCGGGCTATTGGAAGAAGGGGGCCTTCGGTCGGTAGGGCTTACGACCCGCGACTTCGACGCCCGCCCTTATTTCGGGCTATTGCTGCTGCTGGTCCCGTTGGTAGCGCTGGCCGCTACGCGACCTGACTTCCTGCACGTATACCCCAAGGTCAAAAATGTTGCCTTCATCAACGGTTACGCCAGCCCGGTATGGCCCTGGAAACTGGGCTATGAGCTCTCTTACGGACTGGACTTCCTGAGCATTGAACTGTTTTTCCGCGGACTGCTGGTCATCGGGCTCATCCGCTATGCCGGCGAACAGGCCATCCTGCCCATGGCAGCCTTCTATTGCACCATCCATTTCGGCAAACCACTGGGAGAATGCATTTCCTCCTATTTCGGGGGAATGGTGCTGGGCGTACTGGCCTACCGAACCCGGTCGATCCTCGGTGGACTGATCGTACACCTGGGCCTGGCCTGGATGATGGAGCTCGGCGGGTGGTTGGGCCATACCTGGCTGGGCTGATCTCAGAAGCGCCAGCCGATGCACTTAGCTATTCGGCCCTCAGGCTCTGCACCGGACTCACCATCGCTGCCCTGACCGCCTGCAGGCTTACCGTCAACAACGTTACCAGCCCCAGCGCAATCCCCGCAATAGCAAACACTCCAATACCCATGGGTATCCGATAGGCAAAGCTTTCCAGCCAGTGATGCATGATCCAGGCAGCCACCGGGAATCCGATCAGCAACGACACCGCTATCAGCCTGAAAAATTCCTTTGACAGGAGCAGCGCGACGGCTGATGCGCTCGCTCCTACCACTTTCCGTATCCCCATTTCGCGCTGCCGCTTCTGCGCCGTAAAAGCAGCCAACCCAAACAGCCCCAGACAGGAAATAAGGACGGCGATTCCTGCAAAGTAACGCGACAGCACCGACACTCTTTCCTCCGATGCATACAAAGCCTGGTAGTCATCATCCAGGAAGACATATTGGAAGGGAAGCCCTTTATTGAATTGGCTGTACAACTGATCCAGCCGGGCCACCGTTGCCCTTTCCGTTCCGCCTTTTATTTTCACGAATATATTACCGTTGTCCGGCTGGCACCGTAAAAAGAAGGGCTTGACCTTGCTATACATGGAGTGAAATTGAAAATCCCTGACGATGCCGATGATCCGTTTTTGCTTACCCCAGGTAGTCACCAATTGTCCGATCGGATGCTGTAGATGCATAGCCGCGATGGCCGTTTCATTGAAGATGATGGCATTGCTGTCGGAAGGGAACTGCGGCGAGAACATCCTCCCTTCTTTCATTTGCAGCCCCAGCATATCCATCATTCCATAATCCATATCCAGCCCTTCGAACTGCACGCCCGTCGCCAGGGACTTGCCTGGCCAATTGATGCCGCCGCCGCTCTGGCTATAGCTGCCGGTCATGTTTCCATCCATACTGGAGGCATTGACGACGCCGGGAATTCTTTTCGCCTCGGCCAGGAAAGCCGGCAGTTCCTTCACCAGGTTGCCTTCGCTGGCAAAATGAAGAATGTTGTCCTTGTTATAGCCTAAGTCACGGGTCCGGATAAAATCCATCTGCCGGTAGACGACAAGCACCGCGACTATCAGCACAACGGACAGCGTAAATTGAAAGACCACCAGCCCCTTCCGTACCCATGATTCGCCGGCCGTATTGCTCAGCTTTCCTTTCAGCACCAGCACCGGCTTGAAACCGGAAAGGTACCAGGCAGGATAGCTGCCGGCCAGGGCCCCGGTGACCAGGGTAATACAGGCAAGGGCCATGATAAAATCGGGCACAAAATGTAAGGTCACTTCTTTCCCCGTCAGCTGGTTGAATGCAGGCAGCAGCAGCCTGACCAGCAGCAACGCCACGGCAAGCGATAAAAAGGCCATGATCACCGACTCGCCCATATGTTGCACGATCAGCATCCGGCGATTAGCACCGATCACCTTGCGGATGCCTACTTCCTTCATCCGGCCCGTCGCTTTGGCGGTGGACAGGTTCATGAAATTGATGCAGGCGACGACCAGGATAAACAGAGCGATGATGGAGAACAACCGTACATATTCAATTCTGCCCCCGGTTTGCCGTCCACCATCAAAATGATTGTACAAATACCGGTTGGAATAGGGCTGCAGGAAGATCGTCCCCTCATATTTCAGAATGTCTTTGTTAGTGACAGCGATCTTTTGCTGGGTAAAATCCCTGATCTTCGGGTCGAATTGCTGTACATCTGTCACTTTCTTCAACAGCAGAAAAGTATGAATGCTATTGCTGCCCCAAAAAGAGATATCTCCCCTGCCACCTTTCTCCCTTGCCGTAAACAAAGCATAATTGAACAACAGATCGAATTGATCCGTGGCATTGGATAGCGGCGCTGCATATACCCCGCTGATAACATAGGTCCCGTTGAACTCATCGCCATGGTCCCAGGTGATCGTTTTTCCAACGATATTGTCGGTCGTATGGAACAGGGTCCTGGCAAGCTTGTCCGAGATCAGCACCCCCGATGGATCAGCCAGCGGCGCCGCCTTATTGCCTGCCAGCAGCCGGTAGGAAAATAGCTTAAAGAAATCCTTGTCCGCGAATTGCGGTTTTGCCTTGATCAATTTATCTCCATAAGAGATGACGCCTAGATCTCTTTCCATTCTGACGGAGACGGCGTCTTCCACTTCCGGAAATGCCTCGACCATGGATTGCGCCAGCAGACCCTGGGTATGCTCGGAGGTGAACACCGTGCCATCGTCATTAGGCGTATTCTTCATCACCAGGAATAACCGGTTGTCTTTATCGTTGAACCGATCTACCGACCGCTCATCGCTTACCCACAGATAGATCAGTAAGACACAAGCCAGCCCCGAGGACAATCCCATCAGGTTCAGCAGGGTTGACTGCCGGTCTTTCATCATGCGCCGGCCGATGCTTTTGAAGAAGGTGTTGGTCATTTAGAGGGGGAAGTTGGTTGGAAAAATCCGGAGAAAAGGGTGCCAACTTTGCAACTAACTAAAGCACAATTCCTTAGGAGAAATTTTACCACCCTGGGTGTCCGCTTTCGGGCAGAAAACGTTCGGAAACGAAAAAAACTACCAACCTGTAAGCCGGATCCTGTTCCCGCAGTGATGCGGGCGGTCATCATTTATCTGGTCCTTACATTACTGCAGGGATCTAGCTGCCTACCCTCCGGCATCGGGCGGGCCGCCCTCAATCGCCGGTATACGTGGCATTTCAGCATGCAAGGTTTACCCGCCCCGGCAGTTACCTGCCGGAGCCGTGGGCTCTTACCCCACGTTTTCAACCTCACCTCTCGCAGCCCCGTTACCGGGACGATGCGACAGGCAGTTATTTTCTGTGGCACTATCTGTGAACGCGTTAACGCCCCCCGGCTCTTAACCGGTACATTGCCCTGCGCTGTCCGGACTTTCCTCCCCCTGTATGAACAGAGAGCGATGACCCGGTTGGTAGCAGCAGCGAAGATAAGAAGATTGACCTGTTAAAGTCCCTGTAAATATGGCTATACGCTTGCCTTTTTGCAATGAGCCAGCTAATTTAGATTTCCGACCGATTCCCCGACCTTGTATAACCCCTTGCTATGATATACACATTTATCCGTCTGTCCTCCTGGCTTTTGCCGATCCTTTTATTAACTCAGACTATCGTCCATGCGCAGACCCAACTCATTTATTTAACACCTCATTCCCAACGAAGTTTTCACCGGTTTTCCTTCGACAAGATCACAGTGTTGGATAATCGTCTGGATACCGGCGGAATTTGTATCTCCAGTAAGGGAGATCGAATACAATTCGTCAGGCCGGTAGCGGATTGTATCGCCGCTTATATCCGGAACTCGACCCGGCAGCAGGCAAAAGGACATGGGGACCTGTTACTGAATATAAAAAGACTGCAATGCACACTGGAAATGGATGCGATGGACGGGGACTTACTGCAAACCTATATGATCTTCGCGGCAGACGCCTATGTGAAAAGAGAGGACGGTACTTTCGATCTGCTTTCCCGGATGCAGTTCAAGGCTAAATACAAGGAGTTATCCATAGCTGCCACCATGAGTTATCTTCTCGATTGCACGATCAACCGGATCGCTCATTGCCATGCCAGTGATGACGAGTCCTTTACACTGGACTGTATCAATCAACGAATGAATGCCGACTGGGCGGCTTACCCGATCATTCACGCTGCGATTCCTCCAAAGTCTGGTTTTTATTCCGGATTTTCAACTTTCAGAGATGATACCATCATTCCCTATCCGTTCCGAATGAAGCTTCGCACGGACGGCGCTTACCAGTTGAGCCTGCCTCTGTCCAGAGACACCGGCATAAACAAAGAAATCAGGAGATGCTGGGCTGTGTCCGACAGCAGTGGATCGTTCTATATTCACCTGGGACATAATATTTTCCTGCCTTTGGAATGCAGGGATAACACGTTCTATTTTCAGGTGCCCCGCACTTTATCTGACCGTCACCTCGTCCAACTGCTTAAAAAACAGGGCGCGCCACCCGCGCCACCCTCACTACCCGAATCTTCTGGAAATGGGTTCTCGCCTACTCTTGACGGCAAAGCCGGACTCGTCTTAATTGGCGTCCTTATAGTAGTAGGTATAACCTACGAAATCACCGCCGCTTCGGTCACTCATGCAAGGATAAAAGACCGGGACCGGAAAATAAAAATACAAACCGATTTCCGGGAGGCCATGTTCGACATGGATTCCGGAGCGATCACTTACTATTGATCACAGGAAACTGTCGGCGTCGCGATAGGCCTTGATCAGCGCCTGCTCACCATCTTTCCCAGACAGCGCATTGCCGTGCTCCATGCCCAGCATGCCCTTATAGCCTTTGCCGTAAATATGTTTGAAAATATTCCTGTAATCCATCTCGCCGGTGCCGGGTTCATTGCGGCCGGGATTATTGCCGATCTGAAAATAGGCGATCTCGCTGTAGGTAAGGTCAATATGATGGATGAGATCGCCCTGGTTCCGTTGTATATGATACATGTCGAACAGTATCTTGCAGGAAGGACTATTGACCGCGCGGCAGATCTCGAAAGCCTGATCGCAATAGCGAAGAAAGAGATCGGGCGTATCGCTCAGCGGCTCGAGGACCATCACGATACCGTGCGGCTCTAGGATCTCCACGCCTTTCCGCAGGGCATCGATGACATTCGCCGTTTGGATACCGATGGGCAGATGCCGTTCGAAGTCACCGGGCACCACAGTGGTCAGTTTACCGTTGCACCGCTTGGATACTTCGACGGCCTGGCGGCAGCCCTTCAGAAATATCTCCAGGTTTTCCGGCTTGCCGGTCGCGGTAGAGTTGGCGCCATTGCCTCCTTTGTCCAGTACGAAAACGCCCATCGACATCCCTAGCTTAGCCAGGGCATCTCCTATCTGCTGTTGCTGTTCCACCGGTCGTTTAGCCATGCCATTGTCCTCGATGGACCGGAATCCCTGGTCGTAGGCGAATTTGATCTGGTCGATAAAATTGTTGCCGGCACTGTTGCGGAACATCCCGTCGTGTGTCGCATAGTTGAGGTTAAAGGGTTGACCGGCGGCTGTGGTCACATCGTGTCTGTTGTCAGGCGCAGCGGCCTTTGCCGCACCAGGCGTAAGCAAGGACGCACCACTCACCAGAGAAGCACTACCCAGCAGGGAACGACGAATAAAAGATTTGCGTTTCATATGTCAGTATTGAAAAAAGATCTCTGTGGCCCCATAGCCATACCGCGGATCGTATCGGTTGACAAACGATTTGACATGGCGTTTGGTGCGGAGAATCTCATGGATATCGTCACGCAGTTTGCCGGTGCCTACCCCATGGATGACGATCATCGAAGGCAGGTGGTGAGCAACGGCCAGGTCGAAATACTTTTCGAAAGTGTGCAGTTGGAGGGTGAGGATCTCGAAATTATCGAGGGAACCGGGTTTGTCCGTCAGCTTCTCTGCGTGCAAGTCGAGCTCCGAGCGGGCAGGTTCCATGTGTTGCCGGGCTTTTGAAGCCTCGTAAATGCGGAAACCCGATCCCGAAAGGGCGCCCAGGCCCAGGCTGTCACCCGTGTCTTCGATCGTTCTGAACGGATAGCTGTCAAACAGCTTGAAGGAAAAAGTAGCCTCCCCTTTTTTCCGGATCTCTTCGATCCGGCCGAAGACCTGTTTGGCCTTCAGCTTGAGGGAAGTCTCGTAATGCTCCGCCCGGGCCTTGTCCGGCGTCAGCAGGGAGAATACACATTCGAACACCGGGTTATCATTCAAATTGGCGAAAGGGATATCGTGAAGATAGAAATCCTGCCCCGAAGGCAACTGGTTGTCCAGGTCGAAGTCACTCTTGCCGAAATAGTTCAGGTGGTAAGAAAAATGATACCCCAATGAAGTGTTGTTGACCACATAGATCTTCAGGCTATCAACGACATCATCCCCGAATTCGTCATTGTCGAAGACGGGCAGGAAAGTCAGCCAGACACCCTCCGCCAGCTGTGCGATCCGCTCTTTCTTCCGGCCGGGAACGGGTTTCTCCGGCGGTACCTGGTCGACGTATTTTTTGGGGGGCTTTTCGGCGGGGAACAGCTTTTTTTCGGTGAACCGCTTGAAATAAGGAAAATCCAGCTGGTCGGTGTAAGCAGGAAATTTTACGCCCCTGACATTGACCAGCACCATTTTATCATCGATGATCTCCACCACTTCCCCATCGTCATTGGAATGTTTGATAACGACCTTGTCGCCGACCTGAAACTTCATAGCTGCAAAGGTAGGATTTTGCGGGATTATCCTGTTCAAATGCTTTCCAGCTGGTCCCATTTTTCGTTCAGCACAACCGACAGGATGTAATATATTTCAGTAGGATTGTCTGGCTTGCTTATAAAATGTACCGCTCCGTTCTGTTTCAGTTCTATTGCCTCCCGGGTATCTATCGAAGTAGTATATATAAAGACCCGGATTGGGCTCAGTCTTTTGTCCTTTCTAATCTCTTCCAGGCACTGTTTCCCATTGATCCGGGGCATCCTCAGGTCCATAAAAATAAAATCAGGCAACAGGTTGTTTTCGTCCTTCAGGAAGCTCAATGCCTCCTGCCCGTCCGCTGCGGTAATACAGGTGATGTTCTCATCCACCTCTTTAACAGATTCAATGAATAGCTTTTTGTCATCCTCATCATCATCTACAATAAGTATTGTAAAATTGTTTTTCATACGCTCTGTTTTAAAGGAAGCAGGACATAAAAGGTCGCCCCGAAGGATTCCCCGGCTTCGGCATGGATCCGGCCCTGGTGCTGTTCCGCAATTTTTCGGCACAATGCCAGCCCTATGCCCGTTCCTGAATATTGTTGTTGATTATTCAATCGCTCGAATATAGAGAATATCTGTTCGGCAAATCGCTGTTCGAACCCTATGCCGTTGTCTTTAAAACTGATTTCAGCATAGGAAAGCCGGCCGTTCAGACCGGCATGTTCTGCCGCTTCTCCAGGCAAAAGTGTCCTGGAAGAGATAGTAATGACAGGGGGCCTTCCTTCTTTATAAAATTTCAGCGCATTACCTACCAGGTTATAAAACAGCTGATTGATTTGCACCGGGATTGCCTCAATACTTGGCAGGTATTCCACCCGGATGGAAGCGCCTCTCTCAAGCACAAGCATGTCAAAATCCCCCAAAATATTGTTTAAGATCTGATTCAGATCCGTTGTAATAAACATATTCGCCGAACCAACTATCCGTGAAAAATTGAGGACATCTTTGATAAGCAGCGACATGCGTTCCGATGAGCTCCATATTTTGTTCGCCAACTCTTTAGCCTTGTCCGGCAGGTCATCGTTAAACCGCTGGATAAGAAGCGATGTAAATGTCTTTATTTTCCTCAACGGCTCCTGCAGATCGTGGGAGGCAATGGAAGCAAATTGTTCGAGGCTTTTATTCAGGCGCTCCAGTTCAAGGTTTTTGTCGCGCAAGACTTGCTCGTTTTGCTTTTTTTCCGAAAGATCGGTAATGATCATTCCCACGGTGCTCAACTGAGGCTGCAGGCTGGTGAGTGAAATATAGACCGGAATGCTCCTGTTATTAACTAATAATGTAATTTCCGCTTTACTGCTGCCCTGCAGCGCAAAGTCGAAATGTTCCCGGAATTCCTCCCTCGAGTCCGGGGAGACAAAATCAAGAATGTGTGAACCGGTTACTTTTGCATGGGGGATATTGATTAATTCAGAAAAATAACTATTGCTGTATACTATTAATCCTTCACGCGTCAGGTTAAGGGCGCCCTCACCGAATTTCTCGATCAAAACGCGGTAGGCATAATCCAGGCTTTGCAAAGTATATACTTCAGCCTTACCATCCTTCTTGATCGCAAAGGCATCTACGGAACCATTTTTTATGGCATCTATCGCCTCCTCCGCCTCCAGGAGGTGGGTTTTCAGGACTCCGATCTCCGTCAATAGGTCTGCTGAGTTTTCATTGCTCATTTGTCATTCTTTGAAGGTCATACCCAAGCCAAGAGCCACTCTCTTCGTATCGGACAAATCACCGATCATCGTTCTTTTCGGTAAGGGAAACTGCCTGATGAGAGAAGGGCTGAAGACTATCTTCTGCTCTTCGGCAATAGAGGGGTCTTTATAAATATCTATAATTTGCAGATCGAAATGATCTTTTAGATATCGCTCACAGAATAGTGTAATATTTTCAATGGCACGCATGGAATTCTCAGACATCCCGGTAATGTACAATTGAAGGATGAATTTTTCACTGACGACATGTTCGCTTTTGGGTTTATTTTTCATCGGCGGCTGTAATTGAGTGAATGTTTAGCCCCAGCAATACCTTTTCCTTATTAGACAAATCGCCGATAATTTTTTTTAATGGCTTGGGAGCTTTTCTGACTAATGTAGGAATGGCAAAAATCTGATCATCTTCAGCCAGCTGAGGGGTTTTTAAGAGGTCGATGACTTCGATGATGTATTTCACTTTGAGGTGCGCCTTACTATATTTCGTGATATTTTCCAGTGCAAGGATGGATTTAGGTGTTTGTCCGGCTATGTATAACCAAAATTCCCAGCTTTCATCTTTTGTCATAATATCCGTGTTTAAGGTTTATGTTTTACACCATTCCCCGAAAACGTTTCGGCTTTTTCAGGGGTGCGCTGGCCTTGCTTCTTTGAGGGATCAGCATCCATTATTTTAATGCCGCGATCAGTGATACCAAAGTCTCTTATTTCACTGGAATGGCCCATGCCACGCGATTTCACAATGTACAGGCTTCGAATCCTGTCGCCGCCAGTTTCTTCATTCCTCATCTTGATCCAGGTATCTACCAATGAGGATATGGCTTCTTCGGATATCCCGCTGTAGTTCAGGGACTCTTCATCGTTTAACGAAGTGAACAACGAAGTGATATGATGCATTTTCAGCATATCCATCAATCTGGCGAGCATGGCCCTCACTTCTCCCTTGCTTCCTATAGTAATAAGACTGCTGATAGGATCTATGATAATCGTATGCGGCTTAAATTCCCGGATGTGTTTATGCAAGGATAAGAGATGCATTTCAAGACCATGCAGGGAAGGGCGCGAAGCATGAATTAAAAGCAATTTCGACTTTATATAAGGTCTCAGATGTATACCGACGGATGACACATTTCTTACTAACTGATCGGGGGATTCTTCAAAGGAAAAATAAAGCACCCGCTCATTTCGCTTGCAGCTGTTCAATGCGAAATAGGCCGCAAGGATAGTTTTTGCCGTACCGGCGCAACCGGTTACCAGCGTGCTGTTTCCTCTATAGTAACCGCCTCCGTTGAACAATTTATCGAGCCCGGGAACTCCTGTAGAAATGATTTCAGTAGATATCTTGTGTTCCAGCTTTAATGAAGTGATAGGGAGAACGGAAACCCCGTCTTCGTCAATTAAAAAAGGGTATTCGTTTGTCCCGTGCGTAGAACCTCTGTACTTGACAATCCTTAACCGCCTGGTGGCGATTTGTTCGATCACCCGGAAGTCCAATAAGATAACACAATCGGACACATATTCCTCCAGGCCTTGCCGTGTCAGGGTCTTGTCGCCCCGTTCGCCGGTAATAATCGTTGTGACTCCCTTTTCCCTTAGCCACTGAAAAAGTCTCCGGATTTCCGAACGAAGAATCCCTGTATTATTCAGACCTGAAAAGAGAGATTCTATGGTGTCGAGAACTACTCTTTTGGCGCCGATCGAATCGATGGCATGATTCAGCCTGATAAATAACCCTTCAAGATCGTATTCACCCGTCTCCTGAATTTCCGATCTTTCGACCCGTACATGATCGATCTTCAGCTTCTTTTGCGCCGTTAATTTTTCCAGATCGAATCCGAGCGATTTTACATTTTGAGTTAGGTCTTTGACGGATTCCTCAAAACTCATGAATACACCCGGCTCGTCGTATTCCGTTATTCCTTTAATGAGAAATTGAATGGCCAAAATTGTTTTGCCTGATCCGGCGCTTCCGCAGATCAGCGTAGGCCGGCCTTTGGGAATTCCGCCACCGGTTATTTCATCAAGTCCGGCTATACCGGTCGAAGTTTTGGGGAAGACATTATTGTCCTGTTTCATGAATATGCTGGATCCAGCCGAGGAATTGATTGTGAATGGGCAAGGTAATATGATCCCCTGGCAGAACATTATACAATCCTTTCAGAACCTTACATAATTCACACCTCTTAACCCGGTGGAGCCCAATAATGATGAAATCTTATGGAAAAGATGGCCTCAGGGCGCCGATCGGGTTGTCAGCCGGCTTTTCCGGTACCCATAGATAAAATAAATAACCAGCCCGATGCCCATCCAGACAAAAAACCAATCCCAGGCAATGGCAGGGATCTCGATCAGCAGGTAGGCGCAGAACAGCACGCCCAGCACCGGGATCAGCGATAGCTTGCGCACAATGGTCGCGATGGACAGAAGGGTCACCAGCAGCGCAAAGACGAGGAACAGGATTTCTTCCAGGCCTTCACTGGCCAAATGTTGCAGCGCGGTCGTGATCCGGCCCCAGAAAAGGAACAGGAAACCGATATAAAGGAAGGGCATCACCAGGCGCCCGTTCCAGTAAGGCAATTTGAACCCTTTCTTCCCGACATTGCTGATCCGGGGCAGGATCAGCACGCCACCGGAAACCAGCACGAAGGCGAACAAGGTGCCAATGCTGGTCAGCTGCGTCATCAGGTTACTACCCATGAACAAGGTGGGAACAGCAACGATGACGCCGGTGACGATAGTGGAGAACCAGGGCGTATGAAATTTGGGATGGATCTTTCCGAACGCCTTCGGAAGAAGGCCGTCGCGGCTCATGCTCATCCAGATACGGGGCTGTCCCAGCTGGAAGACCAGCAGCACGCTGGTCGTGGCGACGACTGCACTGACCGAAATAAAATATCCGATCCATTTCTGATGCACTTCGTTGAAAACAAAGGCCAGCGGGTCGGCCAGGTTCAATTTCGAAAAGGGTACCATGCCTGTCAGCACCAACGCAATCAATATGTACAATACTGTACAGATCAGCAGGGAGTAGATCATCCCCTTGGGCAGGTCCCGCTGCGCGTTGGTACATTCTTCCGCCGTCGTGGAGATGGCATCAAAGCCGATATAGGCATAAAATACCGCCGACACCCCTTTCAGCACACCGCCGAAGCCATTGGGCAGGAAGGGGCTCCAGTTGGCCGTGTTGACGAAGAAGAAACCCAGGATAATGACCAGTATCACAACGGCCAGTTTGAAGATGACCATGGCATTGGTCGCCTTTTTACTTTCCCGGATGCCGATATAGGTGATATAGGAGATGATGCAAACGATGAAAAAGGCGGGCAGGTTCAGGACAACGTGCATCCCCCCGATCAGCGGCGCCGAGGTCCAGGTATGGATTGCCTCCAGCAAGGGCGCTTTGGCCTCTGCAGTGAGGTTGGGCGTATGGGCCAGCGTTTGTTGCGCCGCCAGGAAGGCATCCTTTGCCGAACCGGGGTCGGTGATCAGCCAGCCCGGGAGATGGATATGGAAGCCTACCAACAGGTTGTTGAAATAACTGCTCCACGAAATGGCGACAACGATATTGCCGATAGCGTATTCCAGGATCAGCGCCCAGCCTATGATCCAGGCGACAATCTCCCCAAAGGATACGTAGGCGTAGGTATAGGCACTGCCCGCAATCGGCACACGGCTGGCGAATTCGGCGTAGCAGAGGGCGGAAAAACCGCAGGTCACGGCCGTCAGCACGAACAGGAGGGAAATCCCCGGTCCGCCGTCAAAGGAGGCAGTACCAATGGTGGAGAAGATACCGGCCCCGACGATGGCCGCGATGCCCATGAAGGTCAGGTCTTTGACGTTCAGAACCTTATTGAGCCCCCCTCCGTGGCCGTCGGAAATCCCTTCTTTGGCGTCTTTTACGATCTTGTCTAATGATTTCTTACGGAATAGAGAATTGGACATCCACGTTGGTTTTAGCGTTTATTCGACCGGTAAAGTATTGCGGATGGAAATTAGGGAAAAATAGCTACCTGTCACAATTTAGGGTTTATCGGCCGGTAGAAATTGTGTGGATAAAGTTCTAACAAGCGAATTACTAATTAAATTAGCTTTATTGTGCCAATTTTTTTAGCCATACAGAAAAGCCTTTGCTCCTTAACAGGTGAGGACAGTAAGCCTTTAACTTTAAAACAACCGCTGTATGACTACACTTCAAACCTTTTTGGCATCCATAGAGCCTTTACCGGATGCATTGGCCGCACGATTGCTGGACATCGTCCGGGAAAAAACATTGGTCCGCAGGGAACACCTGATCAGGGCGGGCAAAATATGCAGGAACATTTACTTCATCCGGGCTGGGCTGCTACGTTGTTACTATTTCAACGGCAGCAAGGAGGTCTCATCCTGGTTTCTCAAAGAAGGAGATGTATGCATCGACGTGGAAAGTTTCTTTGAACAACGGGTTGGTGATGAGAATATTCAGGCATTGGAGGATAGCGTCGTCGAATATATCAGCCACGAACAGTTGGAAAGCCTTTATCGGGATTTTCCAAGTTTCAACCGTTGGGGACGGCTATTGACGCAGAAGTATTATCTGCTGTGTTATCGTCGAATGAAGGGTCTTTGGATGGAGAATGCTACTGAAAAATATAAATGGATTCAACAGCATGATCCTGATATTTTACAAAGAGTACAGGGCAAGTATCTCGCTTCACATTTAGGCATAACGAATGTGATGCTAAGCAGGTTAAGAAATGAACGCCGAGGTTCTTAAAGAATTTTAATTATTTAAACCAGTTTAAACTATTTCTCGGATGGGGCAATTATTTTTGAATGGAAATCTAGGGCTTTGCACCCTGAACATCTCCTAATAGTTTTTTTTGGAGATTGATGGTGTAGTATAAGTTCTCTTTATCTTTTTTCAGGGATTCACATTCCTTCTTTAACCTGCTTATTTCTTGTTCGAATGCCGCCAGCCAACTTTTAAAAGGTTCGACACTCTTATAGTGAAGAAGAAGATTTATTTTCAGAACACGGGAATATCTTAGCAGGGTATCCATGTCCGTAGGGGGAAAGTCGAATTGTTTATACAGGTTGGATTCGCTGGTGTGAAGTTTTTTGGCAGCTTCTTTCATAGAAACTCCCAAACTGCCTACGCCTTTGTAGATTAGCAAGCCCAAGCCTTTATAACGCTTCTTGTTCTTCGGCATGCCCGCAAAGTATTCGAAAGAACTACTAAAGCCGGGGACCTATTCTACCTATAAACAATAGATAACTATACTTTTTTTGTAGTTCAATTGGAAATTTGTTACTTTTACCGAGCATTCATAGACGGTCACAAGTATCGTACATTTGCAATGCAGGAAGCCGGTATTGCGAGTACCGGCTCCTGGCTACAGTTTACACTTCGGCGATCACTGGAAGATCACTGCAAGATTTCCAGGATGGCTTTGATCGCCCTAGCGAGACTGAGAACAGTCTTACTAGTTTTGTGAATCAACGTCAACCACCGCTGGTAATTGACGGCCCTGTGATTGTTTCTCACAATCGTTCGCCGCTCAAACGGCGAATTTTTTTATGCGGACACGTATGGGGATGCGCTACCATTGCACATTTTATTGCATGTGACTGCCATAAAATGACTTCGAATCGAAATGGATCGATCCTTACAAGGAATGTTTGGTTGGAAAGTTAAGGCCTGGTCTCAAATACTGCAAGGAGTCTCAAATCTAGGAAGAATTGGTTAAGATTCAAAAAAATGAGCGCAGGATCAGCCTCTTCCTTTAATGGAAAAGAATGCGCTAGCGCTTTTAAACTTCCTAAGCGGGATAACCCTCATCCCGATTCTCCCTGCCTTTGACATTTACGCAAAAAAAAAGTAAGATTAAGAAGACTTGGTCAGCCTGTAGACGATTTCGATCTGTTGATCGCGCCACCGCTGTTGCCAACGGATTAATTCTAGTAACCAATAATCTGTCTCATTTGGGCAGGATCGAGGGCATTACCATAGAGGATTGAACCAAATAAAAGAGCAACGTTTCTCCACCATCTTTTGTTTCCCGTCAATACTCCCTCTGCAACAGCAAGTCGATCAACTGCCGTAAAGGTTCTTTCCGTACCGTCAGCACGGCAATATCCTCCAGGCTCTGCACTGCCGCCTCGCGGTACTGGTTCTTCAGCTCGCGCACCCAGGCATCCACCCCGCAATCATGGAAGAGCTGCAGCATGCCCGCGACCTTCTCTTCAGCAGCCGCGGTCTCCAACGCCTTGATCTGCCGCCGCTGGACATCCGTAGCCACTTCCATCGCTTTGATGAGCAGAAAAGTCTTTTTGTTGGCCACAATATCCCCCCCGACCTTCTTCCCGAATTTATCGGCGTCGCCATAACAGTCCAGGTAATCATCCTGGATCTGAAAAGCCAGCCCGAGGTTCTTTCCGAACTGATAGATCTTGTCCTGGTTGCCCAGACTGGCGCCACCCAGGATAGAACCGAGCTGCAGACTGGCTGCCAGCAGCACGGAGGTCTTGAGCCCGATCATGTGCAGATACTCTTCCATCGTCACCTGTTCCCGGGATTCGAAGTCCATGTCGAGCTGCTGCCCTTCGCAGACATACGCCGCCGTCTGGTTAAAGAGATGAAGGATACGCCGGATATGCGGGGGCGCCACTTTGCTGATATACTCATATGCAACGACCATCATGACATCCCCGGTAAGGATAGCGGTGGAAGATCCGTATTTGTCGTGCACCGTGGGCTTGCCCCGCCGGAGGGGCGCCCTGTCCATGATATCGTCGTGAATAAGGGTGAAGTTGTGAAAGAGCTCTATGGCCGTGGCCACCTCCCAGGCATCCTCTTCAATCGGCGCGAACAGCTCGTTCCCCATGAGGCAGAGCACGGGACGGATCCGCTTGCCTCCCAGGCTGAGGAAATAGTTGGCTGGCTCGTAAAGAGTGGATGGATGATCAGGAAAATGCCGGTGGTCAAACCGGACAGCGAATGCAGCGGATAATTTGTCGAAGCTTTGCATAGTTGAGCGCTGTGGTCTTTTGCCTTACCTCTTTTTTTTGTGGGATGATTTGTTGTGGCCGGAAGCCGAACGATTACCGCCCGAACGTGAGCCGCCACCCGCGGAACGTGAACGGTCGCCGCCTGAACCCGAACGATTACTGCCCCCGGAACGCGACCGGTCGCCGGAACGCGATGCACCAGGCTTCCTTGCACCTTCGTCGGCTGCTCCCGGTTCCGGCCTGAGCTCCGCCGGAAAGGCGGCCGTTTCAGCAGCCGTGATCACCCATTCATAATCCAGTTGGCGCTTGGTCAGGTTGGCTGCGATGACCTTGATCGTCAATTTATCGCCCATCCGGAATGCCCGCCCGCTGCGACGGCCTACCAGGCAATAGTCGGTTTCTATGTGGCGAAAATCATCGTATTCGAGCAGGCTGTTGATGCTGACGAGCCCTTCGCATTTATGTTCGATGGTCTCCACCCAAAACCCAAAGGCAGCGACGCCGCTGATGATCCCTTCGAACTCCTCACCCAGATAACTCTGCATGTATTCCACCTGCTTGTATTTGTTGGATGCCCGCTCGCTGTCCATGGCAGCCCGCTCGCGTTCACTACTGTGACGGCATTTCGCCTCCAATTTCTTATCTATCTCAATTTTTTTGTCAAGACACTCTTGCAATATCCTGTGTACCAATACATCAGGATATCTACGGATAGGAGAAGTAAAGTGACAGTAATGCTCAAAGCCTAGTCCGTAATGACCAATATTTTCTGTCGTATAGACAGCCTTTGCCATGGTGCGGATACCGAGCTGTTCCAGCACATGCTGTTCCGGTTTGCCCCTGACATCGACCAGCATCTGGTTAAAGGATTGGGCAATGGACTGGGGGGTCTTGAGATCAAACGTGTGACCGTATTTTTTGGCGAAGTCGATGAAAGGGAGCAGCTTTTCCTTGTCCGGCGTATCATGCACCCGGTAGGGAAAAGGAACAGGTTTTTTGTTGACTTCTATCTTGCCAACGGTCTCGGCGACGGTGCGGTTGGCCAGCAACATGAACTCCTCGACCAGTTGGTGGGACTCCTTGCTTTCTTTCACCATGATGCCGATAGGCTTGCCCTTCGGGTCCAGTTTGAATCGTACTTCTGTCGACGAAAAATTGATAGCCCCCTTCTTAAAGCGTTGTTTGCGGAAACGCTGGGCCAGCTCATTCAACGTGGCTATTTCGGGCTGATAAAGACCGGTTTGCTGCTCGATGATCTCCTGTACTTCCTCGTAAGTGAAGCGATGGTTCGAATGGATCACCGTCCGGCCCAGCCATGCATCCTTGATCTCGCCTTTGGCGTTCATCCTGAAGATGGCGGAAAAGGTAAGCTTGTCCTCATGCGGCCGCAGGGAACATAGTTCATTGGATATCCTTTCCGGCAGCATGGGATTGACCCGGTCCGGCAGGTAGACGGAAGTGGCACGGGTATAGGCCTCTTTATCGAGGGCAGTCTCAGGCTCGACATAATAGCTGACGTCAGCGATATGTACGCCGATCTCCAGCTGACCATGGTCCAGCGTGCGGATAGAGATGGCATCGTCAAAATCTTTGGCGTCGACGGGATCGATGGTGAACGTCAAAATATCGCGGATATCTTTCCGCCTGGCGATCTCTGCTGCGGGGATGAGGTCAGGCAGCCGCTCGGAATCTTCCAGGACATTTTCCGGGAAAAAGATGGGGAAGCCATTCTCCAGCAGGATCTCTTTCATCGCCTGGTCGTTCTCGTCGGACTTGTCCATGACCTGCACCACGGTACCCTGGGGTTTCTTATTCTTCTCCCATTCCACGATCCTGACAATGACTTTATC
>Ga0302309_10001502_pt1 | contig 21218 bp, 20 predicted proteins | sample III_Palsa_N1_1_FD_200453 | JGI IMG/M metagenome (GOLD analysis project Ga0302309, IMG submission 200453) | Peat permafrost microbial communities from Stordalen Mire near Abisko, Sweden - III_Palsa_N1_1 | ecosystem: Environmental > Terrestrial > Soil > Palsa > Peat permafrost | place: Sweden... | reverse complement strand
CAATAACCAACCGCTTCGCTCCGATAAGCTCTATTGAAAGAGGGACACTATGATTAATTGGGAAGAACTCAAGCACATCCACGTGATCCGCAAGCTCGAAGGAATCCTCGCACAATGGTTCCATACCGACATCTTTTTTGTCGATGAGCGCGGTCAGGTCCGTAATTTTGACTTATTGGACCGTCACAAAGAATTTAAAAATCCATTCGCCGCACTCCTGATGCCTAAAGAAAAGGGTCGCGAGCTCGTGATGAAGTCTATCGCGGAAGCGAACGAAAAGGTTTTCAAGACCGACAAGCCACATTTTGCGATGCCTGGCCCTGCGGGTGTTGAAACTGTTTTCGTATCTCGCATCACCGTCGATAACGAATTTCTTGGAAGCGTTTACGCTTACTCCTATGCGGACCAACCGGTCACCGCAGAGTGGAAAGCGAAAGTGAAGACCTGGGCTGAAGGCCACGGCTTCGACGCTGACAACTTCGAGCATGCGTTGACTAAACTTCGCGTCTTGAATGAAGGCGAGAAGAAGTACTTCTACGAACTCGTTGACCTCGTTGCGCAAGAAATCGTGACCTTCCACACGGAGATCACCAAGCGCGAAGAACGCATCAGCGCTCTCAATAATCAACTCGGCACTCGTTACAGTTATGATTCGATGATCGGTAAATCTAAACCGATGCAGGATCTTTACTCGATGCTTGATAAGATCAAGAACTCTGAATCAACCGTCCTCGTTCAAGGGGAAAACGGTACCGGTAAAGAATTGATCGCTCGCGCGATTCACTTCAACTCGCCTCGTAAAGATGCGCAGTTTGTGACTGTGAACTGCTCGGCATTCAACGAGAACTTGCTCGATAGCGAATTGTTCGGTCACGTGAAGGGTTCCTTCACCGGCGCGATTAAAGACAAAAAAGGTCTTTTTGAAGCTGCGGACAAGGGAACTCTGTTTCTCGACGAAATCGGCGATATGTCCCCAACCATGCAAGTGAAATTGCTCCGTGTACTTCAAAACGGATCACTCACTCCAGTGGGCGGAACGGAAGTTCGTAACACCGATGTTCGAGTGGTCGCTGCAACGAACAAAGATCTGAAGGACATGGTTGAAACCGGTACCTTCCGCGAAGATCTTTATTATCGTATCAACGTGATCAATCTCGTGGTGCCTCCACTTCGTGATCGTAAGGACGACATTCCAGTTCTTCTCGATCACTTCCTCTCTCGCGGTTGCAAAGAGAAGAGTCTTCCTCTGAAGAACTTCGCTAAGCGCGCGATGGAAAAGATCTTCGATTATCCATGGCCAGGTAACATCCGAGAGCTCGAGAACGAAGTCGAGCGCTTGATCGTGTTGTCCGGTGAAGATCCCCGCATTCCTGCGGAACTTCTCTCGCAACGTATCCGCGACTTTGGCGAAAACTCCAAAGTTCAGGGCGTCCGAGTCGCTGGCAAATTGAAAGATGCTCTCGAAGAGCTCGAAAAGACGATGATCCGCGAAGGACTTCGCCGCACCAATTGGAACAAAAGCCGATTGGCAAAAGAGCTCGGCATCTCACGTGCCGGATTAATCATGAAAGTAGAAAAGTACGGACTCGATAAGCGCAAATTGGCCCGAGCCGGCCTCGCTGCGTAAAAAAGGACTTAGTCCTTTTTTGATAGGCGTCGAGTCATAGTCTGAAGTCAGGTTTCTGTTGCGAGCAGGGCCTGAGTTCCTCTAAGGCCGGGTTGCGTGTGGCAATCCGGCCTTTTTTATTTCTGTCCGAGTGCAAATTTTCTGTCGTCACTGACACACTGAAATTCGTGGGCGAATTAGGAGATAATTAAAAGCATGGGTTCAAAATTTTCTTTCGCTGTCTTCTCCTTTCTAATTAGTAGTGTCGCCTTCGCGGAATCCTATCCTATCAGTGACACTCGTCTTAATCAGATGATACAGGCGAAAAGCGATGGATTTATCTCGCTCGATCGTGTTGTACGCTTAACCGCCAAAGAAGACCCCATGTTTGGCAAGTACTCCGATGAAACTAAAATTTCGCTGGAAAATGAAACTCAATTGGATTGTGTTGATCAGCAGATCAAACAGTATAATAAGGCTCTGAAAAAATTTAATCTGCCGAAGGCGCAGCTCCTGGCAATGATGAAAAACAAAAATATCGACCCTCAAAAGATTCGGTTCTATGACGCTACTAACGAGTACGCGGGCGAAGATCCCCAATACGTTGCTCATATGAGTGAAACGGATACTGACGACGCGTTGTGGAATCTAGACTTGTTTGCTCGTATTGCGCTCGACAAAAAAGGTCACGTCAAATGCGAAGTCGCAAAGTCTGATGAAATCTATAAAATCTTCGCTAACGTTTTTAAGAGAGGCCTCAGCGTCGGTTCAGGTGGGGCGGCTGGTGTTGCGCCTCCTCCTAGTACAGCGAACTAATAAGCGTGGTACGCAGGGTTTTCGAACTCTGAAAGGAAACAATTGTGAGAATATCGAAGGCGCTGATTCTCGGTGGACTTGCCCTGAGTTTCTTCGCTAGTCACATAAGCCTCGCAGCAGATCCTGCAGTGGGCTTGCCGGGGTGTTTTTTCAATAGTTCTCGATCGGACACCGAACAGCAAATCTGCGATCTCAAGGTGTCACTCATGGAGTCGGCGCAAGCGGTGGAATACGCGAAAAGTATTCAAGCGGTAGACCCTTCTCAACTCAAGAAAATCAGTGATGCGAAATACAGTGAAGTGAAAACCTCCTGTCCGGGAGGAATCGCTAAGGGATCGATATTTTCGGCGTTGGCTATTTTAAATGTGGTCGCCTGGATTGGTCCAGACCTGCTCACTGGTTTATACGAAGATATGTATTCTCCAGGTTCTGCAGGGTCATCTCAACATTATGGAGACGATTGGTCTTCCAAAGAAAAAGTTATTTTGGAAATTTTAAAAGGTTCTCAAGGAAACGGGAAGTGTCGTCAGACCGCCATCGAGTACTTGACCGTCAATCGCGCGATCACCGCGCACTTGGGTGGAAGTCCTTTTTGTGTTGATCCTCGCCAATGTTTAGCCGCATCCGCTGATCAACAAATGCGCGCAGAAGAAGCTGCGAGAGAAGCTGAAATACAGAACGAAAACGAAACTAGCACAGACCCGGACGGGGAGCCGCACCACACGCGCCAGCATGCTGGACACATGCAGCAAGCCAAACCCTCAAGCGTCGATTACTGAGTTCTTTTGAAAGTGCACGTAATTGGACTACTCGCATCGTCTTCAGACCAAACTTTGAACACGAGACCATCCGCGGTAGGAGTGTATTGGTAATTGTTCATTCCAACTCCGTGGCAGGTGCTCAGACCTTTTCCAGGTGCGCAACCTTGGCCCCAGGTGTCGCTGTAAGTGAGAGTGCCGTCGGCAGCGATGGAAGTGTTATCAATGATGACAAAAGAAGCGGGAGTCTTGCACGGAGTGGCGATCACTGGGCCATGATGATTCGTGTCTTTGGGCGGCGCAACGTAGCCAGGTAAATATTGATCGTAACAACCCATCGTTAAATCTTGTCTGACGAGACCCAATTGAAAGTGTGGGTCCGAGCGATCTGAATGAGGGCGCATGTAAGTTCCCTCGACCGTGTAGACTCCTGAATCTTCGGTAATGGTCATCACGGTTTGGCCAACAATTCCACAATTGGCGTTGTCCGAACTAACGAAGGCAAAGGTGCCGGCCACGCTAGCAGGTGGTGCTTGCGCGAAACTCGTTGAGGCGATGAATATGAGGCCACATGCCGCAAGGATTCCGTTAAAAGCCAAAGATTTTTTCATGGCGCGAGATTTAACGCGATGAGTCTTATTTGTCAAGACTATTGGATTTAATGCTGAATTTAAGGCCTTTTTGAGCCTTTATTTTGCCGTGCAGGTTTTAACGGCATCAGAATCGGATTTGCCTTCAAACTTCAACTTCTGAGCGCAGTAGGCTGGATCTTCGGAGTATGCGCCAGCGCAAAGCTGAATCGCTTCAACTTGCGTGAAGAGGTGAGTCGTTGCTTGTCTCGCACACGTGGCAGGAGCCTCTGTCGGACTTTGAGTGCAAAGTTTTACAGCATCATCGCGAGAGAAGCCGAACGAAAAAGCCATTCGAGCACAATCCGCTGGTGCATCCGAAACAGAGTTCGCACAAAGAGTTGCGGATTCGTCCTTAGAAAGTCCCTGAGCTGTGGCTTGACGAAGACAAACCGCGGGTGATGGCGTGAAGGCTCCGGTGCAAACTTGTGCAACTTGCTGATCGTTCGCGCCTTCGGCTCGAGCTTGGGTCGAGCAGTATTGACCGCTTCCGCTTGGGGTTGCGTTCAGACCACCGCTATTTGAAAGAGAATTTACTTTTTGACCGACGGCGTTCGCGAACTTTTCAGCGACGGCTTCGGTCGCAACGAGCGGGAGAGTTCCACCGCAGCTCGAAAAAGTAATCGCGAGAAATGCGGCGATAAAAAGAAGGGACGTTTTAGTCACCTGATTAGGAAATCACGCTAGCCTGAGGCTGTCTAGAAATCTCTTCCGAAGGGATAGCGCCAGCCACGAAACTCGGTGGAGTTGCTGGACCCGCCGCCGCTGCCGAATCCAAAATAGAAACGCATAAAAAAGTTTCCGGCCATGATGGGACGCGGAGACCATGATGGATCGGCATGGACCCACTCACCGGAGAGGGAAGCGCCGAACGAAAATTTTGGAGTGATCGGGAAAAGTGTTCCTGCTTCGGCGAGATAGGAGCTTGCGCCCGAGACTTCTGTGAGAGCGGAACTTGATCCGTTGAGAGTTTCTCCTCGCCAGACGATGGGGCTATAACCCGCGGAGAGAAAAAGCCGACTCAGTTGAAGTCTGAGGACTGGGTAAACAGCCATGAATTGATAAGAAGCTTGTTGGGAACTGTCTCCTCCAGTGGAGAACCGATCTTCGATACCGAATTGAAGGTTAACGAGCGGGCTTTTTTCGGTGAAAGTTGTGAAGATGCCCAGATTCAATCCGTAACCAATGCCCGCACTAGGAATACCGGTTCCGTAAAAGGGATCCGGATTGTGCATGTGCACAACGGACCCGCCCGCATCGACATAGAATGCCGCGCCGGCATGAGCGATAGCCGGGACTAAGAAGAATGTTGTGATGATGAAAAATCTCAAACGAGTCATCCAGGGGAAATCGTAACATGGTAGCCCATTTTCGCTAAGCGTCATTAAATTGATCATAGGCCTAGTGAATGGCGCGTGAATAGCCAGTTAAGTGCCAGTTAAGTAAAGGACTAGTAAGGTATTGATGACACCCCGAACGGGTCAGTGTATGTCAGAACTATGTCGTATGGCGAACTTCTGAAAGAGCTAGAAAAGCGGGAATCCCTTGCTGAGGCGGGGGGCGGAGCCGAAAGAGTTGCGAAGCAGCATGCGGGTGGGAAACTCACCGCGCGCGAGCGTGTGGAACTTCTTTTGGATCCAGGTAGTTTCGTCGAACTTGATAAGTTCGTTACGCATCGTTGTTCTGATTTCGAAATGCAGAACCAGAAGTTTTTGGGCGATGGCGTGGTTACCGGCCATGGAACCGTTCACGGCAAACTTGTTTATATCTTCTCGCAAGACTTCACCGTCTTTGGCGGCAGCCTTTCAGGTGCGAACGCCTCTAAGATTTGTAAGATCATGGATCTCGCCGTTAAGACCGGCGCTCCGTTGATCGGACTCAATGACTCAGGTGGCGCGCGTATTCAAGAAGGTGTTGAAAGCCTCGGCGGTTACGCTGAAATCTTCTGGCGCAACGTGCAGGCAAGCGGAGTGATTCCACAGATCAGCGTGGTTCTCGGACCTTGCGCTGGCGGCGCAGTTTACAGCCCTGCCATTACCGACTTTATTTTCATGGTCGATCAAAGTTCCTACATGTTCGTGACCGGTCCAGACGTGATCAAGACCGTCACCCACGAAGACGTGACGAAGGAAGCTTTAGGCGGCGCGGAAACTCACGCAGAGAAGAGTGGCGTTTGTCACTTCGTAGCTCCGAGCGAGAGCGCGTGCTTGGCATCCGTTCGCAATTTGATGACGTTTCTTCCGTCCAATAACTTGGACTCCGCACCGGCGGCGCAACCTCGCGATGCAGCTGACCGCAAGTGCACCGAGATTTTGAAGCTCCTTCCGGATTCTCCAAATCAGCCTTACGACATGCGCGCGTTGATCGCCGAAGTCGTGGACAGCGGCGAGTTCATGGAAGTTCACGCGACTTACGCGCCGAACTTGGTAGTCGGTTTTGCCCGCCTCGATGGAAAGTCTGTCGGGATCATCGGCAATCAACCTCAGCACTTGGCGGGATGTCTTGATGTCGCGGCCTCTTTAAAGGGCGCGCGGTTCATTCGGTTCTGTGATGCGTTCAATATTCCGTTGGTGACGTTTGTTGACGTTCCAGGCTTCTTGCCGGGAACGGAGCAAGAGTACGGCGGGATTATTAAACACGGAGCGAAGTTGCTCTATGCTTACGCCGAAGCCACTGTTCCGAAAGTCGCGCTGATCACGCGCAAAGCTTATGGCGGCGCTTATGACGTCATGTCGTCGAAGCATATTCGGTCCGATTACAATTTCGCATATCCTACAGCGGAAATTGCTGTGATGGGCCCGGAAGGCGCGATCAATATTTTGTATCGCAAAGAAATTGCTGAAGCCGAAAAAGGCGGGCCTGGGAAAGTCGAGCAAGAGCGCAAGCGTCTCGTCGATCATTATCGCCACACTTTCGCAAATCCTTATAAGGCCGCGGAGATGGGGTACATCGATCAAGTGATTTTGCCTGAGGACACGCGCAAAGTTTTAATCACAAGCTTGAAGACTCTTGCTGGTAAGCGCGAGCGCGCCCCTTCACGCAAGCATGGGAACATCCCACTATGAGTTCTTTGAACTCATCAGGTAAGAGACCTCCCGTTCTTATCGCTAACCGTGGAGAGATCGCGATTCGTATCGCGCGCACTTGTAAGGCCTTGGGTTTTCCAACCGTCGCGTTGTATTCGGACGCCGATGTTTTCGCAGAGCATGTTCGTGCTTGCGATCAAGCGGTTTACATCGGTGCTTCTGCACCTGGCGAAAGTTATCTGAAAGCAGAGAAGGTCATCGCCGCTGCAAAACAAACTGGCGCGAAATACATTCACCCTGGATATGGATTTTTGAGTGAGCGTCCGCACTTTGTTGAAGAGTGCGAAAAAGCAGGGCTCGTCTTCGTTGGACCGTCTGCTGAGTCGATGCGCCTCATGGGCGATAAGATCCGCGCGCGTGAAACGGTTGACTCATTGAAAGTTCCTCGCGTTCCTGGAAGTCCAGGCGCAGTGAAAGATGCAGCAATCGCTGCAAAGTTTGCAAAAGAAATTGGTTATCCTGTTTTGCTGAAAGCGACCGCCGGCGGCGGTGGTAAGGGCATGCGACGTGTAGACTCTGAATCCGAAATCTCAGCAGCTTTTGATGGCGCGTCTCGCGAAGCTTTGAGTGCATTCGGCGATGGCGCGATGTACGTCGAAAAATTAATTCTTCAGCCTCATCATGTCGAAGTCCAAGTTTTCGGCGATGGCAAGGGCAAGGCGATTCATCTCGGTGAGCGCGAATGTTCCATTCAGCGCCGTCATCAAAAAGTTTGGGAAGAATCTCCATCGCCTATTTTAAATGAACATCCAAAGACTCGCGAGCCGATGTTTGCTTCCGCCATTAGAATTGCCGAGCACGTAAAATACGCGGGCGCAGGAACTTTTGAATTCATCGTCGATGGAAAAGGAAACTTTTACTTCCTTGAGATGAACACTCGCTTGCAAGTCGAACACCCTGTGACGGAGTGGGTGACCGGAGTGGATCTCGTGGCTTGGCAGTTGCTGCTTGCGGCGGGTGAGTTCAAACTTCCTGAAATTCCGGCGCGTGAAGGTAGCTCGATTGAAGTCCGTCTCTATGCAGAAGATCCGCACACGTTTTTACCGGCACCAGGAAAACTCGGACTGATCGAACTTCCAACAGGCGCGTTTGTTCGCTCGGACTCTGCATTCAAAGAAGCCGGTGAAGTGAGCTTGTTTTACGATCCGATGATTTCAAAAATTTCGGTCTGGGCTCCCACTCGTCCTGAAGCGGTGGACCGCATGCGTGCCGCTCTCGATGAAGCGCGCGTTCAAGCTCCAAAGGATCGCCAAGGAATTAAAAAAGGATCGCTTCGTACGAACCTCAGTTTCCTTCGTCGCCTTGTTCGTTGCGAACAAGCGGTGAACGGGGACACGACCACGGATTTGATCGGAAATAATCCCAGTTTGACGGATGCGCCGAAAGGACTGCCAGAGGTCGATCTTTCTGCTGCCCTCGCGACTTCGCTCTTTCAACTCTTGGGTGAGTCTGCAGGTGGCGAGTCCGTCGCGACTGTCGCCGGAGAATCTCCTTGGAAGTTAATTGCCCGCCGTGAAGGAGTTCGCTCATGAGCACTCTGATCGGAAAAGTAGGCAAGTGGGAATTTGATTTCAAAAAAGCTCCAAGCGGAGAAAGCGGTAGCGTTCAAGTTGAAGTCAAAGGTCACGGCTTAGTGACTGTTCAATGGAAAGCGGACGCGCACGGAATTTGGATATCTCATACGGATCCCAAGGCCGGAGAGCAACTTCGCGGTTACGACATTGAAGGCGAACGTGACGACGACGGCGTCGTTCAGTATCACCTCTATCAACGTGGCGGCGGCCAAGAATGGGCCGGGCTTTCGTTGCTACGTGCTGGTCAGGGTGAAGCCACTGGACCTCAAGCAGGTAAGAAGAAAGGCGTTCGCGTCAGATCGCAGATGCCTGGAAAGATTGTTCGAATCGAAGTGAAAGCTGGAGTACACGTCGAGAAGGGTGATGCTCTTCTTGTGATGGAAGCCATGAAGATGGAAAACATCATCCGTGCTCCTCAATCCGGTGTGATCGCTACAGTGAAGGTGCAACTCGGACAGGCTGTAGAAACCGGCGCGGACCTGGCGACGTATGAGTAAGAAGCCATCCGACGAAACGCCAAAGACCTTTGCGACTCGCTCCGGAATTCCGGTGAAGGAAGATTATTGGCCTGAGGATTCGCAAGCTACAAAAAGCTCTAGCTCAGCCAAAACTGAACTCGGCGAACCTTCGAAGTTTCCGTTCACTCGCGGCGTTCAAAAGGACATGTACCGAGGTCGTCTCTGGACGATGCGCCAGTACGCAGGCTTCGGAACTGCCGAAGAATCCAATAAGCGTTATCGTTATCTTTTGTCTCAGGGAACTACCGGACTTTCTGTCGCGTTCGATCTTCCGACACAGTTAGGCTTAGATCCCGATCACGTGCGCTCTCGCGGTGAGGTCGGCAAAGTCGGTGTTTCGATCAGCACGCTTGATGACATGCGTACGCTTTTTAATGGAATCGATCAATCGCGGGTCTCGACCTCGATGACGATCAACGCGACGGCGAGTATTTTGCTCGCATTCTACGTTGCAGTCGCCGAAGAGCATGGCGTTTCGGTGAAAGATCTTCGCGGAACCGTTCAGAACGACGTCTTGAAAGAATACGTCGCACGCGGAAATTATATTTACCCTCCCGAGGGAGCTCTTCGAATCACGACCGACATGTTCGCGTGGTGTGCCAAGAATGCACCGAAGTGGAACCCAATCAGCATTTCCGGCTATCACATCCGCGAAGCGGGCTCGACTGCTGTGCAGGAACTCGCGTTCACGTTTGCGAACGCGATCGCTTACACGCAGTCTGCGATCGACGCAGGTCTTTCCGTGGACCAATTTGCGGGACAACTTTCGTTCTTCTTTAACGTTCACAATGATTTCTTCGAGGAAATCGCGAAATTTCGAGCCGCCCGAAGAATCTGGGCCAAGATCATGAAAGAGCGTTTCAAAGCTCAAGATCCAAGAAGCTGCATGCTCAGATTTCATTCGCAGACAGCAGGCTCGACTTTGACGGCGCAACAACCTCAGAACAACGTTGTGCGTGTGTCGCTCCAAGCCCTCGCTTCTGTGCTCGGTGGAACCCAATCCTTGCACACCAACTCTTTTGATGAAGCTCTTGCGCTTCCAACCGAAGCTTCTGCGCGCCTCGCCCTTCGCACTCAGCAGGTCATTGCTTTTGAAAGCAATGTCACACAGACGGTCGATCCTCTCGCAGGAAGTTACTTCGTCGAGTCCCTCACCGACGAACTCGAAAAGCGCACTTGGGACTATCTCGCGACGATCGATAAGCTAGGTGGAACAATTAAGTGCATCGAGAGCGGTTTCATTCAAAACGAAATTTCAAATTCTGCTTATAGCGATCAACGTAAAATGGACGCAGGTGAAGTGAAAGTCGTCGGCGTCAATTGCTTCAAAGACGACAACAACAAGGCACCGGTCGATCTTTTGAAGATCTCACCTGACCTTGAAAAAGCTCAGACTCTAAAGCTCAAAGCCTATCGCGCCAGTCGTTCTCAAAAAGCGACAGACGAAGCGATCCGTCAGCTTCAAGAGGGCGCTAAGAGTGGAGCGAACTTACAGGGACTGATCCTTCAGGCTGTAAAAGCTCAAGCGACTCTCGGTGAGATTGCCGATGCGATGCGCACGGAATTCGGCCTCTTTCAAAATTACATCGGGTTTTAACGAGCTGAAGTCTCGTAGATCCAACTCGGTTCCACGTCTTTAATGCCAATCTCTTTACCCAGGATCTCTCTCTTTTTCATGAAGAGGTGATTGAACATGGAAGTGTAAGGATTGTGATCAGTGTGGGGATCATTGGAATTGGGGTCAGAGAAGAAGATGACTTTGTCTTGCACTTGAATCTGGATTCGAAAATCCAAATAGCAGTTTGTTGCGCCGTTGTATAAAAATTTGACCAGGACATGGCCGCCTTTAGCGGCATTCAGGTCGGCTTCTTTTGAGAGCATGATGACCTTGCGATTATCAACAATCTTGAGAGCTTGATCGCCCTGATCGAGGTCGGTGACGAGAACGGTTCGGGTGTCGCCGTTGTTTTCTCGGTAGGACAAGGCTTTGAGTGCGCCTTCATCAGTTCGAACAATGTCGAGGGACGCAGTACCGTCGAAATCATCACTTGCGACGGAAATAACCGCCTCAGGAGGCATGTCTGCATGTGCAAACGTTGGCAAGAAAGCGCACAGAAGGAACAGTACGAGTAGGCTTCTAGATACCTGCATACCCAGAATAGTAGTGGCAAGCGGCTTAAAATCAAGGAAGAATTTCAATACTTTCTCTGACTTTACACGCCTGGTCTAAGTTCGCTTTTCAACTTTTTGAACGATTTCGAGATTGGCTGCGGTACCGGTTTTCTGGGAGATATCGGCTACTGAGACGGGGGTGTACGGAAGTAGGACTTCTTTTTTTATTTCCCGGATTCGCTTCTCGGCGGTCAAGACGATTTCGGGAGAAAGTTTTCCGGACTCGAGAGCCTTGAGGACGGAGGCATAGGCTTTCCGACCGGCAGCCTCCGAGCGATAGATTAAAAGGTCACAGCCCGCTTCGATTGCGAGAACTGGACTTTCTTCGACGCCAAAATGATCTGTGATCGCTTTCATTTCCATATCGTCGCTGACGATCAGGCCTGTGTAGCGCAGTTGCTTTCGAAGAATGTCTGTAAGGACTTTCGAAGACAAAGTGGCTGGGCGATCAGGGTCGATCTTCGTACAGATCACATGTGCGGTCATGACGAAGACGCAATGAGAACGAAAAGCCTTCGTAAAAGGTTTGAACTCTCGCTCCATCATCGTTTCTAAATCGGTGTCGACTTTGGGGAGTGAAAAGTGAGAGTCGACTGTCGTGTCGCCGTGACCGGGAAAATGTTTTACACAAGGCTGAACGCCTTGCACGAGATGGCCGCGAACAATCGCGGTGATTTGTTTGGTGACTGTTTCTTCGTCGGCTCCGAAGGAGCGAGGTCCAATGACAGGATTTTTTGGATTGGTGTTGATGTCAGCGACCGGAGCAAAGTTGAGATTCACACCGACGGCCTTAAGCTCTCGGCCCATGATCTCGCCAATTTCAAAGGTGAGTCGAGGAGAGTCGACATCGGAGATCGCGCTGGCCTCAGGAATTCGCGTGAACGACTTTTTAAATCGCTGAACGCGTCCGCCTTCGTGATCCACGCTGATCAACATCGGAAGATCTCTGCGGCATTCTTGAATCTGATTGATCAGCTCAGCGACCTGCCCAGGATTCTCATAATTCGGTGCGAAGAGGATCGCGCCCCCGATGTTGGCCTGAGAAAAGAAAGAGGAAGTGTCGTCCGACAAGTCGAGGCCAGTAAATCCAATGATGAAAAGTTGGCCTAGAGCTTTTTGAGCGAGTTCCAGTGGAGTGGACATGCTTACAGTCTAACCCAGGTGGCGAGGGGATTCGAGGGACTCTGAGATTTTTTGTAAGGAGAGGACAGTGAAGATCAAAGGGATACCCACACCGATAGCCAAGTGGGGAGCCTCAATTAGGTAATCTTTTCCCTGCGCGAGGAGAGACCCCCAGGTATCTCGACCGATCGGCGCGCCTAATCCGAGAAAGGAGAGAGTCGCTTCAGCCATGAGCGCTTGAGCAAAAAGGTTCGGAGCTTTCAATAAGCAGAGTGAAAGGAGCTCGGGTACTACGTGGCGGGTCAAAACCCAACCTTTCGACCCTCCCAAGCTGACGGACGCTTCGATATAATCTTGAACGAGAACCTCTTGCGCGCGCGCGTAGACGAGTCGAATGAGCATCGGCAAAGTCCCGATCAAGAGAGAAAACCAGAGTGTGGACCATCCCGGTCCTCGAATCGCAGCCCATGCGAGCGCGACAATCAGGGAGGGGAAGGCGAGCAAAAACTCTAAGACACGAAGGAAAACAAACTTGAGGCGAGCGGGGGCGGCCACGATCAGGCTCGCAGACAAAATCGCGAGCACAATGCTGACGACGACCACTGCTGCCGCAAAGCCCATGCTGTTAAGACCTGCACGCGCGGTGATTTGAAGAACATCTCTTCCGAAGGCGTCGTAGCCGAAAGGATGTAGCAAGCTCGGTGGCATCAAATTTAACGGAAGTTGAAAACGAGCTGCGCCTGCTGAGAAAAAAACGCAAATCGGCGAAGCGATCAACCAAAGGAGCATCCATCCCTCTGCAGTGTGGAGAGCGAAGCCGCCTTTTTTCATAGCCGATATTCCTCTCGGCGTTCGATGCTCGAGCGAATCCAGTCGCCGGCAATTGTTCCCGATATGGCACACACAGATCCAACAAAGACCGCCGCTTCAATCATCGGATAGTCGCGACGAAGAACGGAGTTCACGAGAAGATTTCCCATGCCCTTCCAATTAAAAATAACTTCCGTGACGAAGGCTCCAGAAAGAAGTGCGCCAAACTGGCTTCCGAAATAAGCCGCGATCAGGCCAGCAGCTGGAGCGAGTCCGTATTTGAGAACGACTTTGAACTCGGATAGTCCGCGAGCTCTCGCTGCTTGCGCAGATCCATGACGAAGGGACTCTCGGACACGTTCTCGAATCAGCCTCGCCCAGAATCCCGATATCGAAAGAGCGAGAGTGAGAGCCGGAAGGACGAGACTGTCACCGAGTTGGAAGACCGGGATCCAAAATGCAAATAAGATGATCAGCATTGGCCCGAGCCAAGGAGTAGGAAGCGAAGCACTGACCGCTCCGAAGACCGAACAAAGAGTATCGGCGAGTCCTCCCGGCTTTTGAGCGGCTCGGAGTCCGAGACTCATGCTGAGGATCAGAGCGAAAAAGAACGCGGTTGTCGTCAGCGCGAGGGTATTGAGAAAGCGCGCTTTCAATAAGGGAAGAACGGGTTGTTTATTGAGAAGTGAAACTCCGAGATCGCCATGAAGTGCAGAGCGAAAATCTTGTAAGGCCGACTCGAAGAAGGGGCGATCGAGTCCAAGTTCTTTCAACAAAACTGCTCGTGGGATGGAGGTTCCTGATTCTGCGATAAGAGTGTCCACAGGATCGCCAGGCAACGCGCGAATGAGGGCTCGGGACCCTAGAAAGATGCTGAGCACAATCAGGACGGTCGAAAAGAGGCGTTTTACTTGTGGCACAATTCTATTTCAAGAATGCTTCGGCCTTTTCTTTGGTGGTGCGTTCGACGACGGTGTTGTTGGAATCCATTTCGATACGAACTGCGGCACCTTTATCGTCGACCCACCAAAAGCTGTGCTGATCTTCTTTGTAAGTCACAGAAACTTTTTTGGTCTTCGATTTGGTCGCGAACTCATCGGGCTTTTCGACATGGACTCGACCGCTCACCGTATCAAATCCCTGATCGATATTGTCTTCAAGAATTGTATTAAAGCTAAAGTCTGCATTGACCTTCTGCGTTTGAAGCTGCTTTCCGAGCCAGAGCGGAAAGAAGGTCGAAAAGAAGGTCTTAGCAGGAATGGAGTGAGTGACTGTCGGAATTGTTTCAGAGCCCTTCTTCACTTTTACGACCAACATCTTGCCATCGTGAACATTGCCGTCGATTGTCGCTTCAGTAGCGCGATAAGTGGCGCGGTAATTATAGAATAGAGGGGTGAGGTCCATGTCGCCGTTTGAGAACGCTCCGAGTTGTTCCTCGTTGATGAAGCCTTCTTCTTTTTTCCAGACATGGTTGAAAAACTGGATCTTGCCGTCTTTCAAGACCGCCTTCTCATTGTAATATTCGTAAGGAATGTTTTTGCTCACGGAGACGATGTACCAATTGTCCCAGATGACCTTTCCATCCATGACTGCCTTTTCATCTGCGAGGGCCGCGCCTGAAGAAAGAATTGAAGATGAAAGAATTGAAAAGACAATCCAGGTGCTTAAGAGAAGTTTGTTTTTGGACATAAAACGATTTTGAGGGTGTTTCTTCCGCGCGGCAATAGAGCGTTGTCGTTTTTTATGATTTTCAAACTCGGGTTGCCTGCTTCAATCATTTAGCGCCATTATTGTGACGCCTGATAGAGCTCGAATTCGGATTAGAACAGAAAGTTTTTACAGTTTTGAAGGGAGTCAGTCTCCTTTGACTCGGCTCCAGGCGGCTGGGCCAACAATTCCTTTATTTCTCCAAGGCGCACCTTACGAATATCTTTTTCCATTTTGTAGGAAACATCCGCGACCTTTTTTTGATTTGCAATCAGTTGGGATTTGTCTTGATTGACTGAAGCTCTAGCACTGGTCAGTTTAGCTTGATCTTCGGGAGGGAGAGAATTGCTGGAGACAGCTTGAGCTTCCGTAGCAGCTGCTTTCAGCGCTAATTGAGCCTCTTTAAAGGAGTCCGAGATCGTGAACGGAAGATCAGTGTCTAAAGCAATGAAAGCACGAATCTTGTGTTGGACTTCATCGGGACTAGCCGCATTCCATCGGATTAAAAGGGTCCCGTCCTTTTTCACTTCATAAAGATCTTTGTACTGAGCATCTTTAAAATGGGTATTTTTAAAAAAGGGGCTGACGGAGTTCAAATCGATCTGGACGGTTGGAGCAGGTACAGAGTTCTCCATCGCAATGTCCGAATTGATTCGGTTAATAATTTTGTCCCGCTCGTCGAGCAGCGTCTGCATCTCTTCAAGTTTTTTTTGATCGATTTTTGGTAGAGAAGGATCGTTTTTCAGAACTTCGTTTAAATTTGCTTCGAAGTTTTTAAAATCGTCGAAAGCACCCGGAGTGCTACAGGTGTCAATCTGATGAGCATTTGCTTCCATCGTTTCGTATTGATGCCCGAACGCTTTTGACTCTGTATTAAATAACTGCTGTGGATCTAACAGTCCAGACATCTGGGGTTCGATGATGGCTCCGTTTGGAAGTACGGGTGTTTGATCAAAGATCCCTTGAAATACGTCAGTAACGCTGAAGGATCCGCTCTTTTTATTTTTTAGTTTTTTAACGAGACTATCTCCAAACTCGTCGCCAAAGCTCTCCGAGTCTCCTTGATTAGAGACGACACAACCATACTTATCGAGGTGCTTAATGGAATTTCCGCCGTAGCAGGAAGCATCAGCTAGCGCGATTTTTACGCCCTTATCTTTGAGCTTCTGGAGACGCGAAGTAAAGTCGCTGTCATCAACCGTCAGCGTGCCGCAATCAGGAAGTGACCAGCCATGGGTTTTTCCACTGGTTTCTTCGCTCCCATGTGCGTCGACATAGATCAGGACTTCGTCAGAGGTTTTCGAGTTCTTCACTAAGTCGTCCAAAAATTCGAGAAGAGCACCTTTGGATGCAAGCGTAGTTGGATGCCCCTCTACCGGATGTTCATCAAATCCGTTGGTGACTGCCCATCCGTTTTTGGAGAGTCCGATCGAGATGGCTGACATTTGCTGAGCAAAAGGGACATGATCCCAGTTACAGCTACCGCCCCAGACCAGAGCATATCGATCTTCCGCGAAGCAAATACTCGAGAAGAGAAGTAGTAACGACAAAAATGAAAGGCGAGTAAGAAGCTTCATTTGCGGCACCGTTGCTTTTGAATTAGCTGAACGGCTTTTGCTGAATAATCAGGCGCGATCACAACGGGTTGATCCAGAATCACGCCTTGCGGTGAGGGGTTCGAAGCAAAGACAAGAACTTTGGCCGTGATCCAAAGTCCATCGAACGTGGAGGGAGCCGGAGATTTTTCGCCTAAATCAATCGTCGTTTCGGATTGTCCCTGAGGGTGCGCGACGAGCGCGCACTCGCCCTGTTTATCGCAACGATAAAGACCAGAGATTTGGTAAGTACCGCAGCCCGAAATAGGAACATCTCCCAAGGCATTATTTGGAAGTCCGGTCGCTATCGCCAATGAGCTGAGGACAAACCAGCACAAGGTGTCAGGCATGAATTCGTATCTCACCTAAAATTATCGGAATAAGCGAAGTTTTGCTGAATATATGGACATGAATTCAAGGATTTATGGAGGTTGTATGGAATTGTAGTTTTTTCCTCATTTCGCCGATAAGACGTCGGGGGAGTAGATGGACGGTTTTCTCGATAAAGGGCAGCTCGTACTTTATACGGCCTATGGTCTTATCGGCCTAGGAGCCTTCGTCGTCGCGCGCATGCTCCTTCAAGAGCAAGAAAGTCGCGCAGCGCAGGACAATCTTGCTGAACAGGGAAATCGCCAAGCTCCTTCGAATCCTCTCGTCCGATTTACACGCCCATTTTTCTCTCAGTACGTCGTTCCGATTTTGCGTGGAAAGAAATTTTGGGACAATAAGCGAGTTCTTTATCGAAGAAAACTGATCGCGGCCGGATTGAAAGAAGAACTGACTCCCGACGAATTCATCGCGTTTAAGTGCATTTTGATCATCTTTTTTCCCCTCGTCGGTGGACTGCTCAACGCGGGCGGTTTCATGGACCTGGCTTGGTACTACATCGTAGGCTCAACGATTGCGGGTTGGTATTACCCGGATTTTTGGGTCAAAAGTCGCGTAGCCGCGCGCCAGAAATCGATCTTAAGAGCACTGCCCTTCATCGTGGATCTTCTGACTCTTTCGACTGAAGCGGGTTTAGATTTCATGGGATCGATTGGAAAAGTTGTTGAAAAAGCTGCACCTAGTCCGCTGATCGAAGAACTCGGGCAGCTCCTCAAAGAAATCAAAGTGGGTTCGTCCCGTCAGGAAGCCATGCGTGAAATGGCACTTCGAATTGACATGTCCGAAGTGAACTCGTTTGTCGCTATTTTGATCTCGGCCGATCAAATGGGTGCTTCCATCGGTAAAATTTTGCGCCAGCAGTCAGATCAGATTCGCGCCGAGCGAATGTTAAGAGCAGAACGGGCCGGAGCCGCGGCCGCCCAAAAAGTGCTCTTGCCCCTCGTTTTGTTCATATTGCCGGCCGTTTTTCTGATGATCATGGGACCATTTCTGCTCGGGTTCATTTATCCGAATGGGGTTCCTAAATGATTTCAAACACTTACACGGAGGTTAAATAAGCACCATGGTAAGTGTTACTTCCCTTAAAAATCGCAAGGTTATTGCCGATAAGTGTTCAGTGGCGGAGTCCTTTTTGGATCGCCTCAGGGGACTGATTGGAAGATCCCGATTTGTTTCGGGGGAGGCAATGTTCTTCCCGCGCTGTAACGACATTCACATGTGGTTCATGCGCATTCCGATCGACGTCGTTTTCGTTCGTCCGGCAACGGGTGAACAGGGAACGTACGAAGTTACTCGCGTTTGTGAATCGTTGAAGCCTTGGAAGCTTCTTCCGGTTCGGAGCGGCCGTGCGACCGAGACGATCGAGTTGCCGGTGGGGACGATTCAGGGTTGTGACATCCGCTTGGGAGACCGGTTATGTATAAGCTAATGGTGATCGCGGGACCTAACCGCGGCGCCAGCTATTCAGTAGAAGACGGGGAAACCTCGATTGGTCGCCAATCGGGGAATTCTGTCGTTTTACAATCGTCTCGCGTGTCCAAGCGCCACTGTGTGCTCGTCGCAAGCAATGGTCAGCTGGTCGTGAAAGATCAGGGAAGTTCGAACGGAACTTTCGTGAACGGCATGCTCTCGAAAGAGAAGCGCCTTCGCGCGGGTGATCGCATCAGTGTCGGTGAGTTTGTTTTCGAAGTAACCGAACCACGCACTTCTTCGCAAACGCCTACTCTCGAGGGAATGGGCTCTGTCATTCAGTTCCCGGGTGGAGCGGCTGCTCCCGCTGCGCATGCAGGTCATGACATCGGACAAGGGATGCTTACTGCGCCAGCAGAACCTAAGACGCTCCCAGAAAAGATTTTCTTCGTCTTCGAACATTGGGTCATGCCGTTCTTCTATGGCATGGCCATGAAGAATCAGTGGCGAATGATCTGCGTGGGGATCTTTGCCGCGTTCGCAGTGGCCAATCTCTTTATTTCGATCAGTCCGCTTCTTCAGTCGAGCCACGATGCTGTGATTCGTGAGACTGCGCGCCGAGCAAGTTTCATGGCGCGCCAGATTGCTGATCAGGCGGCGCCGTTCTTAGCAGGAAGAAACGAAACCAAGGTCGAGATCGGTGCAGCAGAAAACGCAGAAGGTGTGCGTGTTGCTGTGGTTACCGATATGGAAAATCGGATCATCGCTCCGTCCGCTCGAATGAATCAATATCTCACGAGCGGATCCGAAGCAGTTCTCTTGACCAAAATGCGCGAGCTCTTCCGTCATGGTAGAGAGACGGGCGTGAGCAGCGAAGTCGACGACGAAACTGTTGTTTCCGTCGAGCCTGTGAAAGTTTATAATCAACAAACGGGCAAGAACGCCGTTATTGGAATGGCAGTCGTCTCGATCGATACGACGATTGCGACAATGGGCTTTGGAGATATCGGTCTCGTTTATTCTGAGAGTCTGATCCTCACGGCTATCATCGCCGGTTTTGCATTACTGATTCTTTATCGCCTGACACTGAAGCCGCTTCAGATCCTCGGCGATGACATGGATAAAGTATTGAAGGGCGACATGGCTCAAGTCACCCATGAATTTAAAATGGAAGAGTTGAATCCTCTTTGGGATCTGATCAACTCCGCCTTGCAGCGTGTACCGAAGTCCGGTGCAGCCTTCGGTAACATGAAGGCTGAGCCGACCATCACGCCAGAGGATTTCCTGGGACCGATGCGCACTCTCGGCACGATGATCAACACGGGCCTTGTGGTGTTCGATGGTGATCGAAAAATCATCTACATCAATCCAGCTTTCGAAGAAATGAGTGGCATTAGAAGTGACAACTCCTTAGGACAAGATTATTCAGGGGTTGCTCGCGATCAAGGTGAGTCAGCACTCGTGACGGATTTGCTCGAGCGAGCGCAACCCGGCCAAGAAGGCGCTACCGAAAATTACGACTTCTCGGGTGTAGCCCATAAGGTCTCAGCGGTTTGCCTCGGAGCAGTGGGCGCACCGAAATGTTATCTGCTCATAGCGGCGAGGTCTGAATAATGGGCGCCGCGCTTAAATTCAAACACGCAGACATTCCAAGACAGGCGCAAGAGCTAGCGCGACTCAAAGTCGTGAACGGGCCTGATATGGGTGCGGTGTTTGTGGTCACTAGTAATTCGGTGACTCTCGGGCGCGGTGAAGAAAACGATGTGATCTTGGCTGACCTCAAAGCCTCACGAAAGCACGCTGAGATTTCCTGGGGCGACAATCAATGGAATGTCAGGGATCTTGGAAGCGCGAATGGCATCGTCTATAATGGAAAGCCGACCCGCATCGCTGTTTTGAAAACGAGCGACATCATTACGATCGGCGAAACCACGATTGAGTTTTTAATGTCAGATGCGGGAACCGGAATGTTGCGAGCTCTTCCCCGAACGATCGGAGAGATCTCTCACGAACAGTCAGCTTTCTCTGCTCAGCAGCAGAGGGTCCGAGAACTCGGAGTGATGGGAGGCCCTAAAAGAAAGGCCCCCGCTCCGGTCGCAGCTACTGGCGCGTCCGCTGGTCCGAATCCAAAAATTTTCATCTACATCGTGATTGCAGGCGTGGTTGGTTACGTCTTGTACGGCTCTCCCGAAGCGCCTAAGGCGCCAAAGAAAGTGACCGCTCCACCGCTCTCCTCCTATTTGCCTAGCGGTGAGTCCGATGTCAGTGTGAACAAAACAGCGGATCAGTTTTTTCACGAAGGGTTTCGTGAATACCGCCAGAACAATTTCATTCGCGCAAAAATCCAATTTGAAACAGCCCTCCAGATCGAGCCAAATCATCCGTTGGCCAGTTTGTATCTAGAGAACTGCAATAATCAGATTGAAGAAGAAGTGAAGTATCACATCGACAACGGCAAAAAGAACCTTGATGCCGGTAAGCTCAAAGAAGCGAAGAATGATTATGAGTCGGTGTTGCGTTTGAAGTTTCGCGATCAAACAAACCCAGCTTACGTTGAAGCCCAAGAGCAGCTGAAGCAAGTGGATAAAGAGTTACAGGCGGTGAGAAGCCCATGAGTGCAGCACCGATTCTCACAATCTCAAGAGATGGCGAGACGATCAAGAGCGTGCCGATCGAGGGCGAAGCAATGCTCGGACGGTCCGAAGGCTGCGTGATCCGCTTAGAAGATCGAGCGATCTCACGCCAGCACGCGATCTTTCGTTCAGTGAGCGGCGGTGGAGTTCAAGTCGAGAAAAAGAGTGAGTTTGCCCCTCTCAGTGTCAACGGCGCAGAATGCACTCGTGCGATGATCAAAGAAGGGGACGTCATTTCGATTGGACCTTATTTGATGCGTTTGGCTTTCAGCAAAGCAGACTCCGTCCAAACTCCAATCCAATCACCAATTCAATCACCAATTCAATCAAACGAAGCAGCGCCCGCACCGGCAGCAGCTCTCGTTTTAGCTGAAGCACCAGTTCTGAGTTCTGCT
>Ga0302309_10001500_pt1 | contig 21251 bp, 21 predicted proteins | sample III_Palsa_N1_1_FD_200453 | JGI IMG/M metagenome (GOLD analysis project Ga0302309, IMG submission 200453) | Peat permafrost microbial communities from Stordalen Mire near Abisko, Sweden - III_Palsa_N1_1 | ecosystem: Environmental > Terrestrial > Soil > Palsa > Peat permafrost | place: Sweden... | reverse complement strand
CTTCACCTGCTTCCATAAAAACTTCCGGCTGCTCACGGGAAAAACCCCGCAATTGTACCTGAAGGAACATCGGATCGCTTAATTTCAAAAAATATAAAATCGGTTTTTCCAAATTTTATACCGATTTTATGCCAATTATTAACAATTTAATAACTAAAAACAACATCTAGACAATCTAGAATGATTAGACTAGACGTAATATATTATTTGGTCTGGTGTGGACAAATAAATACCTTTGTCCTGCATTACTTTAAACATGGCTGTACTAATCGAGATTAAGGACGATCATATTAAGGATTTGATTGATTTCTATTCAATGAAGCAAAAATCGTTGAAGGAACAAATTTCAAAATTGGAGAAAGATTTGAAAGATGTATCAGCAACAATATCGCAGTTAAAACAGAGAAATGTTGACCCACTGACTTCGACAGTAGCTCTTTTAACTGATTTGGAAATTTTTTCTCCCAAATGGCCTTGGATAAAAAAGATTGCTTTTGCCATTAAAGAAGCAGGAAAATCAGTAACAACTAAAGAAATAGTCGAAATCTTAAATGTTTATGATCCAAAAAATGAAGAGGAAACAAAATCAGCTATTAAAAGTGTTTCATCAACTTTAAGTGTAAAGTCAGGAAAGTATTTGGAAAAACGTGAATTCGTTAAGAGCATGACAGATACTGGAGAATTTGCCTACGATGTGTGGAAAGAAAACAAGGATTTAGAAAAAGAAATAAATAATAATTTTGGTAGTAATATAACCATCGATGAACTTCCTTTCTAAGTTAGTCGGTAAACTATAATACCTTAATTGGATACCGCTAAATGCAAACGCACCCTTTCGGGTGCGTAATCTACAGATACTATCTGTAGGGTTGTGCTATTGCAAAGGTACAAAAGATAATTACTACTGCAAAATGAAACGCTTGAATGTATATGTTGATGGTTTTAATCTGTATTTTGGTATGGTAGATGCCGGCTATCTTAATTGCAAATGGCTTGATATTCATCTACTTGCAGAAAACATAAAGGGTAGTTCACATACCTTAACTGAGGTTAAATATTTTACTTCGCGGATAAGTAATAATCCCGATAAACAAAAAAGACAAAATACTTACCTTGACGCTTTAGGAACTACCCCAGTTTCAATCGCATACGGCCAATTCAGAAATCAGTCCATGCAATGCAGTCAATGCGCACATTATTGGTATGAAGCTAAAGAAAAAATGACAGATGTGAACATCGCAACATCTCTAATGGTTGATGCTTTTACTGATAAGTTTGATGTAGCTTTTTTAATTACAGGAGACAGCGATTTAGTACCTCCAATAAAAGCAATTAGAGACCTGTTCCCGCAAAAAGAAATTTGGGTTGTTTTACCTCCAAGCAGAGACAGTAATGCTCTCAAAAAAGTAGCTTCGAATTCTTTTGCATTAGGAAGAAAAAAAATAGAAAATTCTCAATTGCCCGAGACAATAGTAGATAAATATGGCTTCGTCCTTAGTAGACCATTAGGCTGGAAATAGAATTTAGATTCCTTTGCCTCGTAGAGTCGCAGTTACAATTAAGAATTTATTTAATCGATTACTAATATATTATTGATGCCAACAGACATAAAATGCCCGAACTGCGGTCACTCCTTCCCCATGGAAGAGGCCGTAGCCGAAGAATATAAAAAGGATTTGCGCGATCGCATGCAAAGCTTCATCCGCGACAAGGAAAAGGAGTTTCAGAAAAAGAATGATGACTTCACCCGCCGGGAAAAAGAGCTCATCCAGCAATCTCAGCAACAGGAAACCCAATTCGCCGCCAAACTCGAAGAAGAACGCCGTCGCATTCAAACCACCACCGAAGCATCCCTGCGTAAATCGATCAGCAACGATTTCGAACATAAACTCCGCCTGCTGGAAGACGCACACAAGGACAGCGAAGAAAAATTACGCACCTCCCGCCAACGCGAGCTGGAATTCCTGAAAAAAGAACAGGAACTCCAAACCAGAGAAGCCGAAATGGAACTGTCCGTCCAACGGCTCCTGCAGGAAGAGCGGGGAAAACTGTCGGAAGAGATCCGCCACCTCGAAGGACAAAAGATCGCGGCCAAAGAAACAGAATTCCAGATGCGCCTCAAAGAACTGGAAAAACAACTGGAAGACCAGAAAAAGCTCGCCATCGAAATGGAACGCCGGGCCGAGGAAATGAAGCGTAAAGCTGAACAGGGTTCCATGCAACTGCAAGGAGAAGTACAGGAACTGGCACTGGAAGATCTGCTCCGTGCTACCTTCCCCTTCGACGAGATCAGCGAAGTGGGCAAAGGCGTCCGGGGCGCCGATTGCATCCAGACGGTCCGTAACACATACGGCCAGGAATGCGGCAAGATCATCTATGAGAGCAAACGCACTCAGTCCTTTTCTCCTGAATGGGTCGACAAGCTAAAGGCCGACATGCGCAGCCAGGGCGCCATGGTGGCTGTCATCGTCACCCACGCCATGCCTAAGGACATGGAACACTTCGGCGAAAAAAACGGTGTCTGGATCTGTTCATTCGCAGAGGTGAAAGCCCTCTCCCATGTGCTGCGGGATGGTATTATCCGGGTATCCCATGCCGCCAAATCCCAGGCCAATAAGGGTGATAAGATGCACCTGCTGTACGACTATCTGACCAGCAATGAATTCAGCGAACAGTGGAAGGCTATCCGGGAAGGTTTTCTATCCATGAAGCAATCTATTCAGCGGGAAAGAGATACCATGGAACGCCTGTGGAAAGCCCGGGAAAAACAATTGGAGAAAGTATTGCTCAATGCCGCCCATATCCGCGGCTCCGTAGAAGGTATCGCCGGAAAGGATGCGATAGACATCGATCTGCTGGAAGACGACGCAAATGACCTGCTGCCGGAGTGAGCGGGCCGGCCACGGCATTCCCGCAAAACGCTCACATAGCACCGCGCCTGAAAGCCACGCACCCGCCGCCCTTTTTACGTCAGCACCCACGCCAGCGTCAACGCCTGCTCATCGAAGATCCTGGCATCCAGGTCCAAAAGAATGATTTCGTCTTTTTCGAAAGCAAAAGGCAGTTTGATCCAGTCCCCGTCGACGCGGATATTGCCCGTCAACTGCATATGCCGCTTGAAATCCAGTTCCCCAAGCCCATACCACTTGAATAGAGCCTCTTTCGCACTCCAGATCAGGGTCAGGAATTCCTGCTGCATCCGGCCTCGCATCCCCCATTGTTCGAGGAAAAGCTCATAATCCTCATTGAAGAAATGCATCTCACCCTCATTCAGGAATTTCTCGGCCACCCGGTTGATCCGCGGTGTAATGAGCTCGATATCGACCCCCACCCGGTTGCTCGCACTGACGACGGCAGCAGCAAAAGATCCACAATGCGAGATCGAAAAATGATAGGGGTGGCCTGCAAGAAAAGGCTGTCTTGTATCGGCTATCCGGATCTCTTCCACCGGAAAATCAGGGAAAAGATAAGACAGCAAATAGCGGCCCGCCAGATGCTGACGCCGCTTGAAAGGATGCGACACATCCTGCTTCAAAGGCACTTTTTCCAGAAAAAAGGATTCCGGCTCGTCGATCCGCCAAATCCCTAATTTTGTGTCCCGGTTGATATTATGTTGATAAAACAGCGGCATTTGTAAGATTATAGTAGCATATTCGCAAACTTAACTAATTTATTATATGATCCTATCCGATACTCGCATCCTCGAAGAAATAGAAAAAGGCACGATCAGGATCGTACCCTACGACAGGACCTGCCTCGGCAGCAATTCCTATGACATCCATCTGGGAAAATGGCTGGCGACCTACCGCGAACATATCCTTGACGCCAAAAAACACAACGAAATCGAATATTTCGAGATCCCGGAGGAAGGCTTTGTCCTCTACCCGCATATTTTTTACCTCGGCGTCACCCAGGAATATACCGAAACACACGCCCATGTCCCCTTCCTGGAAGGTAAATCCTCCACCGGCCGGCTGGGTATCGATATCCATGCGACCGCCGGTAAAGGAGACGTTGGATTCTGCGGTAACTGGACCCTGGAAATCTCGGTCAAACAGCCTGTAAAAGTCTATAAAGGTATGCCCGTAGGGCAACTGATCTACTTCCCTGTAGATGGCGAGATCATGGTCAAATACAATCAGAAAAAGAGCGCTAAATACAACGGCCAGTCTGACAAGCCGGTAGAGAGCATGATGTGGAAGAATACTTTCTAAAGGGAGAGGCCCCGTGACAACAGCAAAGAGCCGGGTTTTCCGCCGATCCGCGCCTCGATCGCGTCCCGGCCGTATTTCTTCTCATAGGCGATCAACCATGCCGTCACCTCGGAGTAGGTGACGATGCCATGAGGTTGCCGGTTGGCGCGCAGGTACCCCCCATATAATTTCCAGATCACGGGATCCAGCGGATTGGCATATCGGCGGCTGAACTGCTGCATTTCGCGCAGATCCTGTCGCACCCCCGGGTTCAGCCTGCCCTTAAAGGACTTTGCCAGCACCGAATCCCGTATATACAATTCCCTGATCGCATACACATACAGGTCCAGGTAAACGGAATATTGAAACGCCGGCGATGCCGAACTCCGGGCAGCAAGAAACCCGATAAAATTAGCCTCGTTCTCCTTAGCATATCCCAACTGATGCCCCATCTCATGACAGGTCGTATATGGCAACCCGATCAATGGGTCCAGTGTATTCACCTGCGCCTCCCCGGTAAAAGGGTTATAGTAACCGGCAAACCCGATGTACAGGCCGGGATAACTGAAGAGAGAAGGTTTGACGGAGGTACCACGATAGGAAAAGCGGGGATCGTCAACAGCCAGGCTGTCATAAGCGCCGACAGCGTCGGCCCGGAGGGAGGAAATGTGGGCGAGCCGGACACGATGCAGCCTGGACAAACTGTCGAGGCCATTCAACTGCCCAAGGATAATTTTCGTCAGTTCATGCAGCTCCACCGTAGAATAGGGGCGGACATTCAGCTGTAATTGTTCGGCTATACCCAGCCGGTTGTAATTCAGTCCCCATAATCCATTGAAGAGCACATAGACCCATAACAGGATGAACGCCATCCGGCGCAACACGATCAGTCCCCATCCTTTCGGCGCCTCCCGCCGGACCAGCTGCCGGATCAGCCGGATCAACCGGTATAATAAGATAACGGCCGCCACAAAATACAGGATATCCCCTACGCTGAAGGGCAGCCATCCAAAAAGAAATCGTTGCAACCGTGCCGTGAAAAGATACACCCCCCTCGAATAGTACTTCTCAACGGCCGCCGGATAATAAGAAAAGACCTTGATGACCGCCGCCAGCACTACCAGGCATACCCATGTTATTTTACGTCGGATCGGCATACCTGCTAAAAATACTCCAAAATATTAGTGCATCCATGTTAAATTGCATCTAATTCGGGCCTGAAATAGGATACCCCGAAGGATAAAATACTTGCCTGATATGAATGCGGAGACCCTGGATTTTAATAAAAATGAGGATGCCTTACGCAAGGCGTTGAGCGCCTGGCGTACCCGGCTGGATAAGATCGCATTGGGAGGGGGAAAGACAGCCATAGACAAACAACGGGAAAAAAACAAACTGACCGCCCGCGAACGTATCCACTACCTGGTCGACGAAGGCGCTCCCTTCACGGAGATCGGAGCTTTTGCCGGTTACGAGATGTATGAAGAGCATGGCGGATGTCCGGCCGGCGGTACAGTGGCAGGAATAGGCCGCGTAAGTGGCAGGCAATGTATTATTTTGGCCAATGATCAAACGGTAAAGGCCGGCGCATGGTTCCCTATTACCGGGAAAAAAAACCTGCGCCTGCAGGAGATGGCCATGGAAAACCATTTACCTGTCATCTACCTCGTCGACAGTGCCGGTGTCTTCCTGCCGATGCAGGATGAGATCTTCCCCGATAAAGAACATTTCGGCCGGATCTTCCGCAATAACGCCCGGATGAGCGCCATGGGCATTACCCAGCTGGCTGTCGTCATGGGCCCTTGCGTGGCCGGCGGGGCCTACCTGCCGATCATGAGCGACGAGACAATTATGGTGGAAGGCAACGGATCGATCTTCCTGGCAGGCCCCTACCTGGTAAAAGCCGCCATTGGCGAACAGATCGATGCCGAGACGCTGGGCGGGGCCGCCACACATACCGAACTATCCGGAATCGCCGACTATAGCTTCGCCACCGAACAGGAATGCCTCGACCAGGTCAAGAAGATCATGGGCAAGCTGGGACACCCACCCGCACCACCCTTCGATCGGGCAACACCGGTGGAGCCCCGCCATCCCGCCGAAGAGCTCTATGGCCTCTTCCCGGCCGATGCAACAAAACCCTACGACATGGTCGACATCATCCACCGCATCGTAGACGATTCTGTGTTTGAACAATTCAAGGAAGAATACGGCAAGACCATCCTCTGCGGCTATGCTCGCATCGAAGGCTGGGCGGTAGGCATCGTTGCCAACCAGCGGAAAGCAGTGAAGAATAGAAAAGGAGAAATGCAGATGGGCGGCGTCATTTACAATGACAGCGCCGACAAGGCGGCCCGCTTCATCATGAATTGCAATCAGAAAAAAATCCCGCTGGTCTTCCTGCAGGATGTCACCGGGTTCATGGTAGGATCGCGCAGCGAACATGCCGGCATCATTAAAGACGGGGCGAAAATGGTCAATGCCGTCGCTAATTCCGTCGTCCCCAAGATCACCATCATCATTGGCAACTCTTACGGGGCCGGCAACTACGCCATGTGCGGAAAGGCCTATGATCCCCGGTTCATCTATGCCTGGCCCACCGCCCGCATTGCCGTGATGGGTGGAGAACAGGCAGCAAAGACATTATTGCAAATCCAGGTCGGCGCTCTCAAGACCAAAGGAAAGATCATCGATCCGGCTGAAGAAAAAAAACTGCTGGACGAAATCAAGGGACGTTACGAAAAACAGACCTCTCCCTATTATGCCGCAGCACGCCTTTGGGTAGACGCCATTATCGACCCCGTCGATACCCGCCGGGTCATTGCAGAAGGCCTGCAGGCAGCAGCGCATAATCCCGATATGCCCGAGTTCAAAACCGGCGTCTTCCAGGTATAACCGAGCGAAGCGAAGGTTACGAGCGTACCTGAACGAAGTGAAAGGTACGGCGGAGAAGGAACGAGGGACGAAGTTCTGACGAAGGCCTAGGCGAGGAACGAAGCCTTACCGAAGCTCAGAGCGAGGGCTTCGGGTCCGCGTCGAAATCTTATCTTTGTCCCATGAGCAACGACCTGATCATGTACACCGACGGCGCCGCCCGCGGTAATCCGGGCCCTGGCGGCTACGGAGCCATCCTTTTCTGGGGCGGCCACAAAAAAGAACTTTCCGGCGGCTACCGGTATACCACCAACAACCGGATGGAGCTCATGGCTGTCATCGCCGGACTCGAAGCATTGAAAAAAGAAGGACTAAAGATCACTATCTACTCCGACAGCCAGTATGTCGTCAAGGCCGTCGAACAAGGCTGGCTGAAGAACTGGATCGCCACCAACTTCAAAGGCGGGAAAAAGAATAAAGACCTCTGGCTGCATTTCCATGAGCTCGCCAAAAAGAACAACATCCGCTTCGTATGGGTCCGTGGTCACGCAGATAACCCTTACAACAACCGCTGCGACGAACTCGCTACTGCTGCAGCTGATGGCGGCAGTCTGCTGATCGATACAGAATTCGAGCAGGAATCCGGACGCAGCGGCCGATAAATGTTAAGACTTACCCGAAATTAGTCGATTACCCGATGTGAATAACTTGTTCTCTCACGGTAAAAAACAGTACCGAACTTTATATCCGTTACTAGAAATTATCAACACACTCCAACCTGACGAGATATGAAACCGACGAGTATAGATTTATTTCAAACCCTTAAAACAAAAATGGGGGAGCGTGAAGCAAATGCCCCTATTAATTATATGGAAAAGAAATTGCAAGATGGCAACCACGAGTTATTTCAGCTTTGCCTGAATACTTTCGCTACCAAACTCGAGCTCAAAGAGGAGATCGCCAAGGTCAGAGAAGATCTTAGTCGCCTCGAGACGAAGATCACATCGGTGGAAGGCCGGCTGGAAACAAAGATCGTCGAAGTCAAATCCGACGTCATCCGCTGGATGTTCGGCTTTTTTGTCGCCATGCTGATCGCCATCCTCGGCCTGTACCTGAGAAAGTAACGGGCGGCATCGCCGCGCCTTGCACCATCTAACGATCCAGCCGTTCGCCGCCCTCACAATGCCCTTGTCGGCACCATTGCCTTATACACCACCGTATCCTCACCCGCTTTCAATTCAAACTTCGCCCGGTAAAAAGCAATAAAGACCTCTCCCTTCTTTCGGCTAAAGGGCTTCCCATCCACCTCGCTCACGCCCAATATACCCTCCATCACAATATAGATCTCGACCGAATGCGCGTGCACAGTCACCGCCTCACCTGTCAGCAGATCGACCCTGCTTAACTCAAAATCCGGCGCCGGCGTAGGATATACCGTGATATGGCCCGCACTCAAATCTCCCGCCATGATCCGTGGAAATGTCGCCTCAAAGCGTATGTGCTTCAACAACTCCGGCACATCGACATGCTTCGGCGTCAACCCTCCCCGCAGCACATTATCTGAATTGGCCATGATCTCGACATTCTGCCCTTCGAGATAGGCATGGGGCAGACCGGCATCCTGGAAAACAGCCTCCCCCGGATGAAGATTCAGCAGATTGAAGAAATAGATAGAGAAAATGCCCCGATCGGTTTTACCGGGTTCGTTATAGGTCAGCGCCGCCCTGGCTGCCCAGTAATCCGCAGCATTTTTTGCCAGATCGCCTCCGCTATACTCGGGCAAAATTCGGTCCAGCAGGGGTTGTAACACTTCATTTACTTTTTGCTGAGACATTTCCATCACCTGCCGGTATAACCCCTGGTAACCCTGCTGCACGAACACCGGTTCAAGATAACGGAGCTCCGGTGCAGCCTGCAGGGTCGACAACAATTCCTCTTCGGGCTTAAAACCATGCAATAGCCAGAATTCACTTAAGGCCACCATTAATTCGGGCTTGTGGTTATCATCTTTATAATTCCTTTCGGCTGCATTTAGCGGGACCCCTTTTTTATTCTCCGCAGCAAACTCCAGTTCCGCATTTTTTTTGGAAGGGTGCACCTGGATGGACAACATATCCTTCACGTCCAGGATCTTCAACAGGTAGGGCAGCCGGCCGAACCGGTCGGTAGTATATGGCCCCAGGATATCGTCAGGCCGTTCGCCGATATACTTGTTCAAGGCAATTCCGTCCTTTCCGTCCGTCAACACCAGTGCAGGAGCATTGTCATGTGCCCCCATCCAAAACTCCGCAAATGGCCGGTGATCCGGGTTGGGAAGAGACAATAATTGAGGAAGGTAAGTAGAGCCCCCCCAGTTATAATGTTGAACTTTACCTTGCAGTTTGAAAACTTTATTATCTTTTTTCATATTGTTTTTCCGATCTTTCGCCCGGGCAATTTAAACAAAAAAACAGCACGATGCCTCCGCATATTGAACTGGGGAAGAAGGGAGAGGAATTGGCAGCCGGCTGGTTGACCAGCAAGGGCTATACGATCCTGCACCGGAACTGGCGCCATGGCCGTTATGAAGTCGATATCATCGCCGCCCGGCAAGCCGTTATCCATATCATAGAAGTAAAATGCCGGCAATCGGCCGCTTATGGCCACCCGGAAGCCAGTGTGAGCAGAAAGAAGATCAGCCATCTGTTGCAGGCCGCCTCGGCCTGGCTATACCGCTATCCAGGTCATACCAGGGTACAGTACGATGTACTGGCTATCACTATCCGCAAAACGGAAGAGCCCGAATATTTTATGATCGAAGACGTATATCTGTAGGTGGCCGTGGCCGCGCCCTGATCTGATGTGGGCACCCCCCCTCAGAATTCTCCCGCTGCCGATTTCTCCATCATCGTCTCCACGAGCCGGTACGTGGCAGGACAGTATTCAATGTTCTGTTTGTACATATGCATGTAATCCGATCCCATTTTTTTATTGTGATGCGGAAAACCCGCGCAATCCCGGGGCCGGACGGCATAGATATCACATTTGTTGGTCGTGAGGTCCAGGAACTGGCAGGGTTGCTTTACATTCATCCAGTCCCCTGTCTTGTCCTTGTATAACCACTTTTCACGAAAAGCCTTTTCCGTCATGCCCAGATGGGCAGATATCCGCCGGATGTCCTCCTTCGTGTAGGTGGGCGACATCGTCTTGCAACAATTGGCGCAATCCAAACAATCGGTCTTCGCCCAGGCCACCTTATCTGCCTCTGCCGCGTAACGTTGTATACCTTTGGGAACATTTTTCTCCAGCCTCGTCAGCCAGCTTTTTATACGCCTCTTGTTGTGACGGACGATCTGCCGGAATGAACGCAAATTTACGGTTGCCATGAACTGTACTTATGGTTAAAATACAAATATGCCGCAATCGGCGGGAGATACAAAGAATTTTTTCGGGTATCTTCGTGCTATGTGGGAATCTTATAAGAAAGGATTTAAGGCCTGGCTACAGCTGGAAAAATCCCTCTCGGAAAATTCCATCGAAGCCTACCTCCGCGATATCGACAAACTGACCCAATACCTTCAGGCTACAGGCTCTCTCAAAACCCCGGATGCCCTGGAATTAAAGGATCTCCAGGCTTTCCTGCATCAAATAGCCGAACTGAGTTTCAACGCCGCCTCCCAGGCACGCATCCTGTCCGGCATCCGGTCCTTCTATAAATATTGCTTCATCGAACAGATCATCCGCCAGGACCCTACTACCCTGCTGGAATCCCCCAAGCTGAAAAGGGCCCTTCCCGACGTGCTCAGCTTCGACGAGATCGAAAACATCATCGGGCGTATCGACCTCAGCAAACCCGAAGGAGGCCGTAACAAAGCCATCCTCGAGACGATGTACAGCTGTGGACTCAGGGTCAGCGAAGTCGTCAACCTGCGGATCTCCTGTCTCTATCTGGACGTAGGCTATATCCGCGTCATCGGCAAAGGAGATAAGGAAAGACTGGTGCCTATCGGCAGCTCCGCCGTCAAATATATCCGCATCTATATGCAGGATATCCGCGTACATGTGCCTGTCAAGCCAGGCCATGAGGATGTCCTCTTCCTCAACCGCCGCGGCGGCCGTCTCTCTCGCCAAATGATATTCCTGTTGCTGAAAGACCTGGTCCGGGAAGCCGGCATCAACAAGAATATCTCCCCCCATACCTTCCGTCATTCTTTCGCCACCCATCTCGTGGAAGGCGGCGCCGACCTCCGCGCCGTACAGGAAATGCTGGGCCATGAAAGCATTACTACCACCGAAATCTATACCCACCTCGACCGGGAATTCCTGCGGGAAACGCTGCATCGCTATCATCCCGCCTATCGCCGATGAACAGCAATCCCGTCCCGGGAGCCTCTCCAGGCCATCATTCGCCTCGTGAAAAGGGCCGGCCCGGCAACTCCTGAAACAGAAAAAGGACCGGGTCCAAGTTAGTCTCCATTTCTGACGTACATTCGGCCCTCAAAACCACCATTACATGAAGCAGTTAATGATCTTACTTGCCATCACAGGCTACCTGTCCCAGTCAGCCGGCGCCCAACCTTTAAAGACGCCTTCCCCCTCGACACCGCAATATGTGAAACAGGATTTCGGCCTCTCGACCATCGAACTGTCCTATTCCCGGCCCAATATAAAAGGCCGAAAAATCTTCGGAGACCTCGTGCCATTCGGCAAAGTCTGGCGGACAGGCGCCAACCAGGCCACGACCCTGACCTTTGCTGACCCTGTTACCATCGGCGGTACCACCATCCCGGCCGGAAAATATGGATTGCTCAGCATACCCGATGCCGGCGAATGGACCCTCATCATCACACACCAGACAGACGTGACGAACGCAGCCGCCTACAAACCAGATCAGGACATCGTCCGGATCAAGGTCGCCCCGCAGCAACTACCCTTTTCCGTTGAGACCTTCACTATCCTGTTCGCCAATGTCACCTCTTCTTCCTGCGATCTGCAGCTGCTCTGGGATAATACCTTCATCAGCTTCCCGATCACCACGGATGTCGACTCCAAGGTCATGGCGCAAATCGACAATGTCATGAATAAGGATACTCATCCTTACTTTGCGGCAGCCTTTTATTATCTGGAAAACGGGAAAGACCTGAACAAAGCGCTGGAATGGTTTAACCAGGCCATCGCCCAGGACCCCACGGCTTATTTTGCCGTCTATCAGAAGGCTCGTTGCCTGGCCAAGCTGGGCCGGAAACAGGAGGCTATTACGACCGCCAAACAGGGCATTGATCTGGCCCAAAAAGCCGGCAACGCGGATTATGTAGCACTGAACCAAAAGTTGATCGCGTCTTTGCAATAACACGGCTCCCGCCTGCGCAACTGTCAGGGTGGCTCCCGCAGCCGCCAAGCCTTCGGATCAATTCGGTCCTGAGGCTTTTCTTTTCATCGTCTTTGCTGGGTATAACCCGCAGGTATCTCGAACATCGATGCCGGAAAATCCCTGCGGCCCGCAGTGACGAGTAGCATGTCCATCGAAAAATTCTTTGACTGCATATCCATTTTTACAAAAGATCCGTCACAACCAGCCACCTCCAGCGCCTGCATCATTTTCGGTGTCACATTTTGATTGAACATCAACTTTTTAAGCTCAGTATAACCGGGTACGGCAGTACTCGTCCATATATCTTCCGTTATGCCGGCCGTTTGGCCGCCGGCGAAGATCGTCAGCTTGGAATGGGTGCAATTATATCCCGCTACTGTCTCATTGCCGACCTTGACGACCTGGTAGGTCATGCCGCCGCCGGAATTGATGGCGGCGGTATCCACGATATTAAAGATAAAGGTCTTACTCTCAGGATAGAGCATGATGCTGTACCTGGGCATCCCTCCATGCCCGAGCACCTGCATCTTCGTGCCCATCATACCCATATCGGTACGGACATTGTGCCCATCGGTAATGACCGTGGACAACGTATCGCTGCTCGTGGAATCTTTGTTATTCCTTTTGAAAGTATAAACAAGGCGGTATTGATAGAGCAGCCCGCTGCCGCCCGTACCCGTCATAAAGCTTTTGATCGCTGCAGCGGAATCTGCCGGGGAGATCGAAGGCTTTGCGCGGGAATAGGAGGGGCCCGGTTGGCCGGGCGCCTTGGGGGCGCCCGGCTGCTTCATATTGTTCAACAGGTTCTTGAGGACCTGTGCATCGGATGATACCGGGGCTGCTGCTGTCATCAACGCCAATGACAACCACACAAATACTGCTCTCATGATGGTATAATTATTTTGCCGTAAAACTTCCGTCGAAATATAGCGTGGTTTCGGTACTATACTGCGCCAGAGTAATGTTGTTGAATTTGACGGTATGAGTTACGCCATCTTCGAAGTTTAATGTCAGGTCTAGTTCCTGGATCGTCCAGGTATCGTTGCCATTCGGAAAGATATGCAGATGCACGACCCCGCCATGGTCCATCATATAACCCAGTGTCAGGCCGCCTTTATAGAAATTTCCTGCCTGAGGACCGCCGACCAATTGGATGGTATTGGTCCCTCCTGCCTGATAATCGATATTTTGCGCATAAGTATAATAGTAGTACAAGCAAGGGTCATTCGGTGGGTTCTCACTGGTACCCGAGTTTCCACCATTATAGTTGTTATTGGCTTGACCGCCAATCTGATCCGCCATACCATCATTGGAATAGACGAATGCATGAAAATGGTCATCGCCTCTTTTGCCCGTTTGATTATGAAACGTTATCGTGGCACTCTGCAGTTTAGCTTTGGCAGTACTGGCAGGCACACAGCTGTGTTCCTGGAACTGGTCCGTGGCGCTCTGCGCTCCTACTACATTACAGGCCATATCGTAGAACTGATAGCTGATGGGCCTTGCATTCTGGTAATTGACGCCTGCAACAAGCTGGGTCAACTGCTTTTCCAGGTCTTTTTTATCAAAAGACAAGGTTGAATTGCCGGGACCGCCGACAACATAGCAATTAATCGTGCTTTGGACCGATTTGCTCGTGCTTAAGTAATGCACGGCTACGTTGGCGTCAGCTCCAAATCCACTGTAGGCAGCCTTGAAATCATCCTCTTCCTGGGAAGAACTGAACGTGAGGGTAAGGTTCGCCAGCACCCGGATACCATAGCTGACACTGCCGATGATCATCAGGCTCGGATCATCCTCGATCGAACTTTTCTGGAAAAAGCCGCTGTCCGGAGGAATGGTATTGATCGTAAACAACGATTTCCTTTCATCGATCGTAATAGTGATCGAGTTCGATGAGTTTGAATTCGAATAAGAATCACTGGCCGAGGCTCCCGCATAACTCGCAAAGCCATACACCGATAGGCTGGTGGCAGCACTGTTGTAATCCTGAAAAACCTGGAATGCCTGGCTTTCAGTGGCAGGCGGACCGACGGATTCCCTGAAGAGATCGGCAACGGCGGCACGTACAGTGGCCATATTCGGATTGTTCACCGTTTCGTATCCATTCCCCTTTATATTGGGATTGTCTGTCGAGATCATGATGGGATACCTGACGCCCACGGTCTCGTTGTAGGTACCGGAGGAAATCGCATCAAAACTATAGATGGCGCCCGGATAAATATGACTGATGGCTGCAGAGTAATCATTGGAAAGAAAAGTGGTGCTGTTGGCATCCAACTCTACATTCTCTGTGGTGCATACCCACTTAGCTCCGCCCTGGGCTGCTGAATCTTTCTTGATGACCTTCTTGGATGGACTTTTAGTCTTTTCGCCCTGATCGAAGGAAGGATTCTTTACCATCGTGACCTTTGCCCCGGTGCCGTCATTGTAGGTGATATGCTTTGTAAGTACGACCGCAGTCGCCTTTGCATGCTTCTTGGCTCTGTCGATTCCCTTTGATGTCTTGGCATAGTCCTTCATGTTCCTGACCAACGGCGCCGTGGTGACGGGCGTTTTCATTACGGTCGCGGGGGGCGGCGCAACTGCCTTCGCAGGGGGCGCCGTGGCTGCCGTGCTTTTTGCAGGGTGCTTGGTTGTTTGAGCCTGAGCGGAGACGCTGAAAAGAACGACCATAATGAGGAAGACAGATCCGGGCATTATGCTTCTGAAAAGATCAGGAACGTTACTGGTGCGTTTCATGATTGATAGGTTATGATTGATTTGGTTAAAAATTATGGCTTGGCAATCGCTGTGCTGTCCGGCGGATGCACCTTAGCGGAGTCTGCAGGTGGGGTTTTAGGCTTGGGCTTCTTCTTGAACAAACCGGTAAATCCCTTGAACGCCTTGTCCGAAGCACTGTCCATCTTATTCAGGGCGTTATTGGTAACGGTGTTGGACTTTGTGTTCGCCTTTGTTTGCGCATTCGTCACCACTTGTTGCGGAATGTTTTTCACAGAATTATCCGTAGTTTGGGCAGCTACGCTACCGCCTGACAGCAGCAGCAGGATGAAAGCCAGGTATCTCCACCGGCTCTTTCGGGAAGGTGTTTGCATATAATAGGTATTAGTGAGTTTCCACCGGAACAACACAAAACTATTTTTAATCCGGCTCAGATAATATCCCCTAAAAAGGGTAATTTTCCATCAGTGGTAATTTTTTACCTTTAATCGGTGGATCTACAACATGGTTACATGAAACCATTCTTCCTGTTAATAGCTATTACTGCAGCTGCATTGAATGTATATGGGCAGTCTTCCTGGGAACACAGGAGAGACAGCCTGTTGACTGCTTTGTCCCGGGAGAAGGTCGATTCCGCCAAAGTCAGGACCATACTGAACTTAGGGGTCCTGTACCTCGACAATCACCCTGATTCTGCCGATTATTATGCCAAAGCATTGTGCAAATTGAGCGAGAAGGTCCATGCACCCAGCGGATTGGCTAATGGGCTCAGCATGCAGGCATACATTCTGGCCGCTAAAAATCTGCAGGAGGAGGCGATCGCAATGGACCTGGAGGCGATCTCTATAGCAAAAAAAGCAAATCTGCAAAAGGACCTCGCCAATATCAGTAATAATACGGCCATCCTGTATAATAGCATCGGCGATAATTCCGCCAGTCTTGATTATTACTTAAAAGCAGCAGCCATTTATGAAGAATTGAAGGATTCTACCTCCATGTCATTTATTGATGGAAATATCGCAGGAGTATACAACGATCTGAAGGAATATAACAACGGATATCTGTACTCCCTGAAAGGCATATCCCTATGCCGCCGCCTGCATACCACTCATGGGCTGGGATCCGGCATGGTGAATCTTAGCAACGCTCTGATCTATTTAAAACGCTACGACACGGCGCTTGTCGTCCTGTACGAAAACGAAGAGCTGAGCAAAAAAGAAATGAATACGACCCAGGAGGTAGATGTCCTGGGTAATATTGATTATGCTTATGCCGGGCTTGGGAAATTCAACCTGATAAAAGCAAATGCAGATGAGATGATGTCCTTGTCCAAATCTATCGATTACACGGAGGGAATATGTTACGCATTGGTGGGTTTGGCAGAATACTGGCTACATCAAAAGAAATTCACCCTGGCGATCCATTATGCCGACGAAGCCATCTCCACTGCCGGAAAAACCAGGCTGATTACCACCCTGCGGGATGCCTACCAGGAAGCAGGCAATATCGAGGTCGCTACGGGCAACGTTACCCGGTATCATTATTATGATGATCTCAGGGATTCTATCGATGAGGTCCTGTATTCCGACAAGATCGTTAAGAACGCGCAGGAATTGGACGCCAAATATTCACTCAACAAGAAGCAAACAGAGATCGACGATCTAAATAAACAACGGGAAATCCAGCAACTAACCATCAAACAACACAGTACAATGAACTGGGCGCTGTCCTCTCTCGTATTGGTGACGGCATTGATAGGGTTTCTGTATAACAGGAATTACCGCCAGAAAAAGCGACTATTGCAGGCTAATACCCTCCTTCAGCAACAACGTATCGCGGAACTGGAAAAAGAAAGACAATTACTGGCCGCGCGGGGCGTCCTGCAGGGACAGGTTGACGAGCGCACCCGGCTGGCGAAAGATCTGCACGACGGCCTGGGCAGTATCCTGTCTAGCGCCAAATATTCCTTTTCGAATATGAAAGACAACCTCATTATCACACCAGTCGCCGCAATGGCCTTCGAACGAAGCATGGGCATGCTCGACCATTCGATCAGCGAGTTGAGAAGGATAGCACATAATATGATGCCCGAAGCCCTGGTCAAATTCGGGCTCGATTCTGCGCTAAGGGACTTCTGTAACAGTGTGGAGCAGAGCGGAGCACTGCAATTGACCTATCAATCATTCGACATAGAAGAAAGCTCGATATCGGCGCTGACTGCCGGAGCCGTGTATCGTATCATCCAGGAACTGGTCAACAATATACTGCGGCATGCCAACGCTACGAAAGCATTGGTTCAATTGGTCAGAAAGGACGGCACCCTGAGCATCACGGTAGAAGACAACGGCAAAGGCTTCAACACCAGCATTCTCCAAACCAGCGACGGTACCGGCTATTTCAATTTGAAGAACAGGGTGGAATACCTGAACGGCACTATCGATATCCAGACAGCGCCTGACAAAGGAACTTCCGTCAATATAGAAATATCAAATTTAGCCGCATGATCAAGGTATTCATCATAGACGACCACCAGATGATCCTGGAAGGCATTCACTCCCTTTTGCAGGAGGAAAAAGATATCGAATGGATGGGCTGCGCCAAGTTGCCCGGTGAATTAATGGCCTTCTTAAAGACCAGACAGCCGGACGTACTACTGATGGACATCAACCTTCCGCAAAAAAGCGGCCTGGACCTTTGTAAAGAAGTAAAAGAAAAATATCCGGCCATCCAGATCATCGGGCTAAGTACTTCCGATCAGGTAAGCGTCATAAAAAAAATGAAAGAGAACGGAGCATCCGGTTTTTTGTTGAAAGACGCGTCCAAGCAGGAGATCATTACAGCCCTACAGGAGGTCAACCGGGGAAGAGAATATGTAAGCTTTTCGGTGGCCGAGGCCTTAAAGAAAAGCATGCCCAATGACCAATTGCCCGTACTGACCAAACGTGAAAAACAAGTACTTGAACTGATCGCCGAAGGACTGACCAATCACGAGATCGCCGCAAGACTGTTTCTCAATAGCACTACCGTCGATTCCCACCGGAAAAATATGCTGACCAAATTCAATGTAAAAAATACAGCCGCCCTGATCAAACTGGCGATGACGAATCATTTGATATAAGGATCATTTCTTTTTAAATCCATACACACAATGCCGGCACCCGCCACCGCAGCAATAGCCGCGCATCTGGTGATAGAGGGGCGTAAACACCCAATTACGCCCCTCTCTGTAGTAATGTAGCCCTTCAATGAGCATCTCCTTCTGTGTTGGAAAGCGGTAATGCGCAGCGATCCTGACATCTTCATTGATCTTTTCAAGACAGTCCTTACACAGACAGTCAAAATAAGTCTTGGCCAGGAATGCATCCGCCTCTGCCGTTAACTGCACCGAATGGCATTGGCAATTAGCAATATCCCCTACTTTACACATGAAGGGCTGCTGACATTTCGGACAATATTTCTCTTCGTGCTTATTCATCTACGAGTTGCTTCACCGTCTTCCGCAATTCCTTCGCCGCTTCTACCATCGCTATCAAAGCAGCCTTCGTCTCCGGCCAATTCCTCGTTTTCAGGCCGCAATCCGGATTGACCCACAGCTGATCGGCGGGGACAACGGCTTTCGCCTTTTCCATCAGCGAGACCATTTCTTCCTTCGAAGGTACGCGGGGCGAATGGATATCATATACGCCTGGTCCGATCTCATTCGGATATTTAAAGTCGGCAAAGGCATCCAGCAGTTCCATTTGCGAACGGGAGCACTCGATAGTGATCACATCCGCATCCATATCGGCGATATTCTGAATGATGTCATTGAACTCCGAATAACACATATGGGTATGGATCTGAGTCTCATCCTTTACACCACTGGCAGAGATCCTGAAGGCGGTTACCGCCCATTGCAGGTATGATTGCCAATTGGCCTTACGTAAAGGTAACCCTTCGCGGATGGCCGGCTCATCGATCTGGATGATCTTTATCCCTGCCTTTTCCAGGTCCACCACTTCGTCGCGGATGGCCAGCGCTATCTGTGTGCAGGTTTGGCTGCGGGGCTGATCATTGCGCACGAAGGACCACTGGAGAATAGTGACGGGGCCCGTCAGCATCCCCTTTACGTATTGCTTGGTTAATCCTTGCGCAAAGGACGACCAGCGGACCGTCATTGGTTCCGGCCGGTAAACGTCCCCATAAATAATGGGCGGTTTTACGCAACGGCTGCCATAGCTCTGAACCCAGCCATTTTTCGTGAAAGCGAATCCCGCCAGTTGCTCACCGAAGTATTCCACCATGTCATTACGCTCGAACTCCCCATGCACCAGCACATCGATACCGACCTCTTCCTGCCAGCGGATAGCTTCCTCTGTCTCCTTTGCGATCAGATCATCATATTGCTGCTGCGTCAGATCGCCTTTTTTAAACCGGGCCCTCAGGCTCCGGACCTCTGTCGTTTGAGGGAAAGAACCGATGGTGGTAGTCGCAAACAGCGGCAGGCCGAGCGCCGCCCTTTGTTTCAGTTTACGGTCGCTGAAAGGATGGTCACGACGGCTGTCCTTTTCCGTAATAGCAGCGACACGGCTGGACACCACTTTATTATGGATCAGCGGAGAAGTTTTTCTGCTTTGAGCAGCCCGCGTATTCTCTTCCAGTTTTTTGTTCAGTGCCGGAGCCTTATCACCAGAGGCAAGTTGTTTCAGGGTGACTACTTCGTCCACCTTTTGTTTCGCAAAGGCCAGCCATTGCTTGATTTCAGCAGGCAGAGATCTTTCATTTGTCTCCAAGTCCAGGTCACAGGGGGAATGGATCAGGGAGCAGGAGGGCGCTACCCAGATCCTGTCCGGGCCAATGGCTTTGACGGCTTTATCGATGAAAGCCAGCGATAGCGTAAAATCATTTTTCCAGATATTCCTTCCATCTACTACCCCCAATGAAAGATGGGTCTTTGTTTTTGCAAAACCTAAGGCGAGTATATCATCCAATTGCGAAGGGCAACGCACCAGGTCGAGGTGTATCGTGTGTACGGGAAGGCTCAGCGCCGTCTCCAGATTTTGGCCATAGCATTCGAAATAGCTGGCCAGGATGATCTGCAAGTGCGGGCATTCGCTTTTTATCTCCTGATAGGTTTTTGCGAATACTTTCCGCTCTTCAGGTGTCAGATCCAGTGCCAGACAAGGTTCATCCAGCTGGACATAATACGCACCGGCGCCTTCCAGTTTTGCCAGTACGTTGAGATAGACGGGCAGGAGTGATTTGATCAGTTCAAGCCGGTGAAACCCTTCTTCCTTCTCTTTCCCCAGCAGCAGGTAAGACACAGGCCCCAGCAGCACCGGCTTGGCGTTGAATCCGGCTTGTTTGGCCTCGATAAATTCGTTGACCATTTTGTTGGAGAAAGGCGTGAATTTCTGATGGGCCGTAAATTCCGGAACAATATAATGGTAATTCGTATCGAACCATTTGGTCATTTCCATGGCCGTAATATCATACCCATCTTTCTGATAACCCCGGGCCATCGCAAAAAACAGGTCGATGTCCGGCAGCTGCTTCTGGTCCATCAGCGTATGATACCGTTCAGGGATGGCGCCTACCATCAGGCTCGTATCCAATACCTGATCATAAAAAGAGAAGTCGCCGCTGGGGATCAGGTCGATACCTGCATCCTTTTGCAATTGCCAGTTGTGCTGACGGATACTTTTACCGACGGACATCAGCTGGTCTGCCGGCAGCTTGCCCGCCCAATACTGCTCTGACGCTTTCTTAAGCTCACGCTGGCTACCTATCCTCGGATAGCCTAAATTGTGTGTTTGCATGTCAAATGCCTTTTAAATGATGAAAAATCAATTAAAAGTCCTTGCTTACCCCCGCAACGCACCCATAAAAAAGAAGGAAAATAAACAGCCGACACATAGCCGTCAGGTCAAGCGCCAAGACGCCCCTGAGATCAAGTTATGCATCAATCTGACTAGTTGCTTCATTCCACGAAAGCATTGTCAATCCGGTAAAGGCAGGTCTCCTGACTTGTAACATTTTCGCCGTCCTTCCCATCCCGATTGCGGGGGACAGTGGACTACGCGGGCGAAAACCTTTTTCGTTACTTACAGTTGCGGGACAGCTTGTGATTTACA
>Ga0302309_10001495_pt1 | contig 21286 bp, 20 predicted proteins | sample III_Palsa_N1_1_FD_200453 | JGI IMG/M metagenome (GOLD analysis project Ga0302309, IMG submission 200453) | Peat permafrost microbial communities from Stordalen Mire near Abisko, Sweden - III_Palsa_N1_1 | ecosystem: Environmental > Terrestrial > Soil > Palsa > Peat permafrost | place: Sweden... | reverse complement strand
TGAGGCCACGACGCGCCTTACTCGCCAAGCTCTCCAGAACATCGAGTCGATTGCAGGTGTTGAGAGCGCTTCCACTTCTCTCGTTATTCCCGCAACGAGCAGCGTCGGGGCACTCGCCTTTGACATAACCGGGAAGGCCATTCCGCCCGGACAGGAACATTACGGACCCGAACAATGGCGCACAGTGTCGCCTCACTTCTTCGAAGTGTTCCACATCCCCCTGTTGAGCGGCCGGGTATTCACTGAACATGACGACATGGAAGGTGCCCCGGTGGTCATCGTCGGTTCGGCGTTTGCTAGGAAGTACTTCGCAAATGAGAACCCTATCGGCAGGACTCTTGACATTGGGAAAGGTATCGGTCCCACCTATGCCGATTACGCGCGGCGAGAAATCGTAGGGGTTGTGGGTGATACCCGTGAGACCGGAATTATTGGCGGCAAAGTCCCCGTCATGTACATACCTCAGGCACAACAACCCGAGGGCATGACGAAAATATTTAATAGTTCAGTCCCATTGGCCTGGGAAGTGCGGTCCAGCCTCAACGAAGAATCCCTCATCCCCGCCGTCGCCAAAGCAATTCGTCAAGTAGATGGCCGGTTGCCCTTAGGCAAGGTACTTCCGATGGACAAGATTCTCGCGGACAGTATCTCGCGGCAGAATTTCAACATGCTTTTACTCTCCATTTTTGCCGCCTCAGCTCTCCTGCTCGCCGCGATTGGTGTCTACGGCATAATGTCCTACTCGGTCCAGCAACAAACCAAAGACATCGGAATTCGCATGGCTCTCGGAGCAGACAAAAATACGATACTAGCGATGATCTTGCGGCAGGGCCTCATTCCCGCCTTCGTGGGTGTCGCCGCTGGCCTTGCCGGGGCTTTTGGCATGACGAGGCTCATGGAGAGTCTGCTCTATGGAGTGAAATCGGGTGATCCCGTCATCTTCTTCGGAGTATCCGCAATCTTATTGATGGTTGCCCTCCTCGCGGTTCTGATCCCGGCTCGGCGTGCCATTTCCTTAGATCCTGTAGCGGCCTTGCGCAGCGAATGATATTCCAATGCGAGATCCGTGAGTAGACTTGGAAGGACAGCAACGGTGGTAGGGATCAAAATAGTTCGTTCTGAGGAAGAGCATGAAGAGAGTGAAGGAGGATCGTCTCGGTATCCCGCGGATCGATGTAGACGGTGCCCGACGCGCCGACCTTACGATCGAGATTCTGTTCCAAGGGAAATGGAAAGCTCAAATCCTTTGTGCGATCCGCTCTGGCCCCATCCGTTTAGGCCAACTAGCCCGGATCGTTCCGGGTGCCTCAAAAAAATGCTCACTCAGAATCTAAGAAAGTTGGGGGCCGATGGGATCGTAGTTCGTAAGGATTTGACCGATCTTGTGATTCATATCGAATACGAGTTGGACGAGCGTACGAGAGAGGGTGTCTGTGCCCTTCTGGATCACCTAGCAACGTGGGGCGGACTTCATCTAGGCAAATCGAGAGATGAAAAAAACTAGATACGGTAACACCGGCCAGACAGCGGCAAGGCTGGCATGAGGCCCAGCTCAGAGAGAAAGAGGGGAAGGTGCAGGAGGAAGAACGAGGCTGTTGCGAAACTCAATTCCGTAGATGTCAGACAGGCACGACTCCTCTGGCTGGCGAGATCATGATTTCAGATTTTGGGTTTCGTCGTTGCGCTCTATCAGGCGTGATGAAGCGCTTCCATCAATTTGGTTGCGCCGAGCACGTTCGTAATGCGTTTTATGTTGTATGCCATCGTTGCCAGGCCGATCTCGACCCGTGCACCCGACAACCCGCGCATCAGAAGGCGTGGGTGTCCGAAGATGCGATACTTGATGGTTGCAAAGGGATGCTCGGCAGTACATCGGCGTAGTCTCATTACTGCAGGCGTGACTCGCTCCTGCATCCGGTTCAACGCATCTTCGTACAGGTGTCGAGATACGCTGCGCTTCTGAGCCTGCGTACAGCGCGGTTTCAGCGAACATGTACCGCAGTCGCTGACCGCGACCTCATAAACGATGTAGCGTTCTTTTCGATGGATTTTCTTTCGCCGGAGCGTCTTGGCGCCAGGGCAGATATAGGTATTAGTCTCGGCTTCGTAGCGAAAATCCTCGCGCCCAAACAGGGTACCGTCGCCCTGATTGTTTACCGTGCGCATAACGGGGACATGCGGTAGCATGCCTGCAGCTTCACACTGTGCGGCCTGTTCACCGTTGGAGTATCCGGCGTCTGCCACGATTTGGAAATTATCTATTCCGAGTGCCATCCTTGCAGCTTCGGCCATCGGTTGCAGGCAACGGCTATCTGCTGCATCAAGTACCACGGTCTGCGCCACGATCAACGCATGTTCCGCGTCAACGGCAGTCTGCACGTTGTACGCCGGTAGGGTGTTCTGACGCATCAACATGAAACCAGCTTCAGGTTCCGGATGTTGCTTCAGCTTCTCTAGCGCAGCCTGCACAGCAGATGGATCGATTTTTGTCTGTTGCTCTTCGTCTGCCTTATCTATGCTGTCTAGATAGCGTTGTAGAGCGATCCGTTCGCGCGCGCTGTCAATGCTGGCCACAGCGCGAAATTTTGAGCCATCAATGGCAATCCACTCACCACGGATAAGTCCGCAGCTGCGTGCAAAGCGGACAAGTTCGGCGCCCGCTGCCGTAACTGCATCGCGGTGCATCCGACGGGACTCAGCGATACTCTTATGGTCTGGATACAAGCGTTCTAGAAGCCACATCAACTCGACATTTCGGCGGCATTCAGCTTCCAAGCGGCGCGACGAGCGGATCTGGTTCAGATAGCCGTACAGATACAGCTTCAACAAATCGCGCGGATCGTAGCCAGGCCGTCCCGTTTCAGCGGCCTGGGCGCGCTCGAAGCCAAGCTCCGACATCACAAGTTTTTCGACGAACGCGACAATCACGCGGCACACATGATCGGCTGGAACTAAGTCGTCCAGTACCACGGGAAAGAGCGTTCCCTGATTTCGTCCCTCGCCCCCGATGTAACCCATAAGAAGAGATACCTCCGCTTGGCAAGACAATCTTCTCATCTATCCCTGTATAAAAATCACTGGTCGCACAGCCACGAATTCTTTTTCTAACAACCTAGAAGAGTGCATTGGCGATGATGCACCATCTGAGTTCCAAACGTGCCAAACTTCCAGATTGCCGGCCATGGCTAAGGGCGATTTAGAATCTTCAGCGATGAGGCGAATACTTGCCATCGCGGGCTCGGCAATTTTCTTAGTCATTGCGCCGGGAATCGTTGCGGGGTACATCCCCTGGCGAATCTGCGGATGGCATATTAAAGTACCACTGGCCGGCATCCTTTCATTTAGGGTTCTTGGAGGACTGTTGATCGCGGTTGGACTCCCCGTCCTTCTGGATTCTTTCGCGCGCTTCGCGTTTCAAGGCCTCGGCACGCCTGCGCCAATCTTTCCAACGCAGCATCTAGTCGTCAGCGGCTGGTATCGCTATGTGCGAAATCCTATGTATGTGGCGGTCGTATCGTTGATTCTCGGGCAGGGATTGGTTTTTGGCGATGTCCGTGTTCTCGAGTACGGTATAGCGGTTTGGACGGCATTCCACCTGTTTGTTCTCATTTACGAAGAGCCCACCTTGAGACGCACCTTTGGGTTTGAGTACGAAGACTTCTGCACAAATGTCCGCAGGTGGATTCCTCGCATGCGGCCGTGGAATCAGAACCGCGAAAACAATTGAGCTCCTTGGATCGCTCAGCGAACAACGCCCAATCGGAAACTCGCTTTCAACGGTTGACTTCAGGCCAATGCGCGTTTCCAGAATGAGGCGGGCTGGAAACGTGCGTTGGAGATCGGGCACAAATCGAGAGTTTTGGACGACGATAGTCCCGTTTGCCGGTTCCGCTTGGGCGGCAAAGGTAAGAGACATTTCTTAATGAGGACTTTCATCAAAAATCAACATCAGTCTGCCGTTGTTGCAGCACGCGCTCCCGATTTTCGTCGACCGCAATGCCGTACGTTCGACAAAGCCGCTCCCCATTGATGTTCAATGAAAGAGGCTACGGTCCAAGGCAAACGACGCCGTGCAATCCGTTGAGCTGGTTACCGGTGAAAAAGCCTCCACTGTAGGATTTGCTCAAGCAGATGTTGGTCGCCGCGCGGGCTGCCTGCGCCCATGGAACGCTGTTGATATCGGAGAATCCGAAACCGCTTGACTGAAGTTCGGCAGCCGTGGCATCGAACCAGTGCGCGACATCGGATTTGAGACAGACTACACCGTGAAGTCCGTTAAGCTGGTGGCCCGTAAAGTAGCCTCCCACAAAACCGCGGTTGTTGCAGATGGTTGTGGCGGCGCGTGCAATCTGGGCCCAGTCTGTGCTGTTGATATCGGTGAAACCCCATCCGGTAGCGTTGATTTCGGGCTGGCCAATGTCAAAAAAGCTGGCGGTATTCGGGGTGCAAAGCAGTCCTGCGCGCTCGCCGATGTAGTGACCGGTAAAGCGCCCTCCGTTGAAACCCTTCTCATCGCAAAAATCCGTTGAGGCCCGCGCTGCCTGTGCGTATTCCGTGGTGTCTGGGTCGTCGAAAACCCAATTCGTGCTTAGTCGATCGATGTGTGTCGTATCGAAAAAAGCCAGCTTCCCATTGGCATATGGATTTGCAGTTTGAGAAACACGTGCGCCAAGCCAGTCCTCATAGAGCAGCGCAGCCTTGATAAACACGCCGTCATCCAGAAGAAAGGTCTCGCCACTGAGCCAGCCGTTGTCTCCGCCGTTTATGTAGTCCCACTGGTTGTCCCAGATTACGTGCCCGTTTACGAGGCTCGTGAAACCGTTATTGCCGGGATCGATCCACCAGGTCTCATGACGAGGCGAAGCTGCGCTTACTTCGCGAGGTAACGACAGCCACCCTTTGGAGGAAGATTCCGGGGTGCGCCAGCCATCCATTGTGCGCACAGAGGTCACGATTCCGTTATAAGTGAACGACGCGGACTGCCAGGGTTGATAGTCGATGGGGATTGCTGATTTGGACGCCGGCACACCCGGATTGAGGCCGAGACTCCAATTGAGATTGCCCGTGGCGACTGGCTCGAGCGTGGCCATTCTCGTCAGCATGCCCAGATAAACGGAGTCGGACGCGGCGACGATAAAAGGTGGAATCGAAAAAAAGTTGATATACGGCCAGCTGGAGAGAGACCGCTCGGCTCGGGGGACTGACTGCATGTCGTTCCAGTTCGAGACAAAATCGGAAACATCTCCGCTAGCCGCAGGCAGCACCAGGAACCCGTTTTTGGGACAAATTGGGCCGGATGGGCTATCGTCGCAGACGTGATTGGAGGCGAGATGATTCACGAGCAAATCAGCAGTTGACTGCAATTGCGGATGGGATGCATTCAAAGCCAAAGGATGCGATTTCATTACTTCGTACGCGCCTTCAAACCACGGAAAAACTCTGCCTGCGTCACGTTGTTGACCGGCGACATGGCCTGGATTGGCGAAGTATGAAATTACAGATTGGGCGGCGGTGATGGCCTGGTTCCAGTAGCCGTCGCTTCCCGGCAGACCGAATTGAGCAGTGCATCGTGCAATGTGCGCGTAAAAGATCGACCGCTGTGTGTCGTCTGCGAAGTTATGCTGGGCAAGCCAGGCAACGCCCTGAATGGAGCGGCTGCAAGCCAGTTTTGCCAATCGCGGATCGACGAATTGCCCTTCGTCGGCGAACGCGCTTTCACCGTAAAGCGCACCTTCTGATTGGTAGTCTCCCAGGTTGGTGTTTACTCCAGCCCGCCCCATTTCAGAGTGAGCAAACTCTCCCGTTTCTCCGCCTTCCTGGTACAGGCCCTCGATGTAAAGCGCGTTGGTAATGATGGCCCATCGCAACAATTCGCGATCGGTTTGCGTCATCGCGCTTGCGCGGCGAGTCCATATCTCCATCAGCCCGTCAAGAAAAGCGCCATGCGAGGTGGCTTCTCCTATGAAGTTGTTGCAATCCTGAAAGCCGCTGAATTGCGCGAAGTACGGATTGCACGCCGCATCCTCCAGATCCTTGTCGACCGGAGCGGTTTTCGGTATGAGCCAGAACTGGCACGGGACGGCCTCCGTAGAGCGGTTAGGCAATTTTGCAAGGTAGTAGGGGATGCGCGTGAAGTCGGACGATTTCTTCAGTGGCACGCTGATACTCCACGCCTGGACGCGGCGGAAACGCGCTGTCGATGCCCAGGCCTTGAGTGCAAAACCGAGAGGCGCCTGCGGACCCTGCACATTCAGGAGCTGTACGACGCCGCCGTCAACCAGAACATCGATGATTCCCTGGTGTACGGTAATGTCGACATCGTAAGGGTGTCCCGGCACAAAGGGTTGCCCGGCAGGAAACAGAGCCGCAGTCACAATGTGAAAGCCGGAACCATCTTCGTAGCTTATGCGCACCGCCCCAGGGCCGCCACCGAAAGCACATCCCCCGGGCGCGCCGGCCTGTAGCGTCACCGCCCACCGAGACTTGGCCGTCACTGCGAATTGCATCTGCGCGTCGCAGCCGGAGATGATGGCCACCTCGCCCACGTAGTGAAAGTCCATTGCGGGGTCGAGTGCGCCGTTGTTCTGATTGGATACTCTTCGCAACACCGCGCCGGCGCCACTGTCGGCACGATCCGCATAGAAGGCTCCATCTTCGGTCACACTCCACTGCGGCCCAAATGCAGGATTGTTGGTGCAGCCATTGGTCGTGTTTTCGAAACACCAGTTGCGCCGCATGTCTTCATCCGCAGCCCGGCGCGCCAGGGCGTTTTTTGTCGAGATAGCATCGAGCAGTTCGCCAGTAAAGAGATGAGAAGCGATGTTGAAACTCAACGAACTGAGCGTGAACGAGCTTGAAACTGTGCGAATGGAGACTTGCAGCGTATAAGCGCCGGGAGCTTTGATCGACGAAAAGTCCGCCTCGAATAGCTGCATTCCGTAGGTCTTGGCCAGAATGCTGCTATTCGGCTCGAGCAACGGCGTCAGAGCGCCGGTCAAAACCGTCTTTGGTCCTTGAGACACAGTAAATGTGAAACCAGCCGGGTCGAACATCGTCGCGGGCAAATCGTTCAGGGTTCGCACCAGGGCACGCTTCGTGGCATTCAATTCATATCCCGCAGTGCTGTACAGCAGCGCAAAATTGCTCTTTGCATTTGGGTCATAGTTTGCCGAAACATTGCGGAAAATCGCTCCGTTCAGAGAGCCGGGGAGCCCGTAAACATAAATGCCAAACCTGCCCGACAAGAGCTGATTTCCTGCGAGCTGGTCGAAAAACGCCATACACTGAACTCCGTCGAGCGTGACCGCGAAGAAGTTCGCCTGCGCTGTGACCGACACCTGGTGAAGTATGTTTGGATTAGGTGCAGGACAGGAGCACCCCGCACTGCCGAAGGTGCAGGTGATGAGCTCCGTGTAAATTGGGTTATCGCTGTCTGGAAACGCGGGGCAATGCGATGTTGCGCCCGCGTCGGTAGTGGAGCATGGTTCATCCCCACGCAAAAATCGGTAAAGAGTAATTGAGTCGCGGCGTGTACGTACGCCATACCGGCCGTAATCGGAGATGCGAAATTGCAGATGGGCTTCGGCATCGGGATTCAGATTGATCTCGGCCGAGTAAGTAAAATCCGCTCCAATATAAGAAAGCCTTTGTGCCTCGGCATGCGCGAACTGCGCGTTGGGTGGAAGTACCGGAACCCCGGATACTCCATAGATATTGAGCACATCACCGGCGAACGTGCCGAAGCGTATACCCCACACTCTGTCTCCGTGAGCATCTTGCCAGCCGCCTTGGAATAACGGCTGTGGGGCGGCAGCGGCTCGATCACTCACAAGAAAGGAACAGATCAATGCCACGCTGAAAATGCATGAAAGGAAAGGCTGAGACCGTTTGCATTGTTTTGTCATGGTAACCTCGGCGATTGGGATTGCTCCCCTAGCGAGTATCGAAGTTTCTTTGCTTCGGCCCTGCTGACCAATGATTTTGAGCATTGAAACCAGGTCTCTTTCCAGGGTCTCGATCTCCGGTTATGAAGCCCTGGTTTTCAATTGTGAGTTCGGGCAACTACGCGTATCCGAAAGCGTGAGAAAAATGCGTGGCAGTCTGTCTAGATAATTGGCGATGTGTCCCGAGAGAGTATCAGGATTTTAACCCATAAGTCGGCCTGTCCGATCTCAAATGACGCTTTCAGGACAAACCGCGTTTCCAGCCAGAATCCAGCTGGAATTGATACTCGGCGATTTCGCGCCAACTGAGAATCTGTGCGTTAGGTGGGCCGGCCACGGCTATACTAAGTTTCTCCCATGTCAAAGGGGCGTGGCTCATTGAAAGCCATTCTAACGACGGAATACGGGCCACCACTGGGCGTGCTACGGCTGAGACAGGTCGCAACCCCCGAGCCCTCTGAGGCAGAGGTCCTAATCAAGTGGTTTGCCTCGTCTGTCAACCCACTCGACGATTTCGCAATAAAAGGGCCGTTGTTTTTCGTACCGAAGCTGGGGAGACTTCTCAAACCGACACACAAGATCGCAGGCGCTGATTATGCCGGGATCATTGAATCAGCCGGCCAGGATATAAAGCGATTTCGTCCGGGAGATGCCGTGTTTGGGGCATCGTTCATGGGAAAAGGACAGGGAGGCTTTGCCGAGTATGTGTGTACTCGTGAAGACTGCCTGGCGCCGAAACCAGCCAATCTCTCGTTCGAACAAGCGGCAGCGGTGCCCGTCGCGGCGATTACGGCTCTTCAGGGTGTCCGCGATCATGGCCAGGTTCGGCCCGGGCAGAAGGTTCTGATCGACGGCGCATCTGGTGGCGTGGGTACGTTTGCTATCCAGATTGCCAAATCATTTGGGGCCGACGTAACTGCCGTTTGCAGCCCAAGGAATATGGACAGAGCGCGAGCTATCGGTGCGGACCATGTGATCGATTACACACGAGAAAATTTCACGCGAAGCGGACTTCGCTACGATCTGATCCTCGGTGTAAATGCCCATCATTCGATCTTCGAATACAGGCGTGCACTTAGTCAGAACGGAACCTTTGTGTTGATTGGAGGCGGGCTGGCTCGCATGCTCCAAGCGATGTCGTTGAAGCCACTGCTGTCGTTGATCGGAAACAAAAAAATACACTTCTTTATTGCGAAGGTCAACGCAACGGACCTGCTTGTTCTCAAAGATCTGCTCGAAGCTGGAAGGATCGTGCCTGTCATCGACAGGCAATACCCGCTAGAGGAGGTGGCCGAGGCCATCCGTTATCGCGGAGAAGGGCATGCACAGGGCAAGGTCGTTATCTCCATTCGTCCTTTTCAAGAGATTCAGCCCAATCTCTGAGATATCGAGAGCCTAAAGGCGCCGCCGAACAGACGCTGTTACTAAGTCGTGATATCAGGGCAACGCGCGTTTCGAGGCCCGGAGGCCTCGGCGGGTGAGTCGGCAATTTATCACCAATCGATAAAGCGCAGACCTATAGCGCGGCCCTATGACGCGCCGTCTGCATCGCATCCCACCGCGCGCGATCCACACCCTTGATTAGCAGCCAGAGCATTAGGGACGCCAGCGCCAGGAACATGGGCACAATCACGTAGGGCAAGTCGTACTGCGGCGCGAGGACTACTAGAAAGTTCTTGGCGATGAAGCTGGCACCGCCAAGCATAACGATCGCGCCAAGCGCACGCGGCAGGTAGCCGGAACGCCAAATCAAGTATCCGCGCATCGCCGCCGCGGCGCCATAGAACATAGCAAAGATGCCGAAGCCGTATCCGTAGATCGTGAGGCAGAGATAGGTGAGCGCAGCCTTGGCCTCGGGCGAGATTACCCGAGCAACATCGGCATCCACGGCCGGTAGCGCGGCGGCAAAGTAGAGCATTTCACCCGCAGCAAAGACCGAGCTGGCTACCCGTTGCGCAGTCCCGGCCAGGTCATTCGCGATCAGCAGCGAATTCGGCACGTGCGATTCGCCCCATCCGCCTGCCACGATGGTGATGAGATACAGAACCCCGATCCACCGCGCATACTGCTGTGCTGTGCCTGCGTTCATCGCACACCTCGTGATGCCAATGATACGTGCGCCGGTGACAGGCCCGCAGCACTTTTCCAGACTGATCTCGCCCGAAATGCGCATCGGCGATAATGCGTCAATTGAGCAGTAATATCTCGACTGCATCGCTGTTTGCCAGTCCGCTCGCTGAAGAAAACCATCTCACAACCTACGGAGCCAATGCCCTCGCAATATCCATCCATATGGGATTGGTCCAATCTTCCCTCGGATCGGCGGCGGCCCGCGCAAAGGTCCAAAGACGCAGGCGGTCGAAATCGACCTCAGCGAGGTCCGCGAGACGTTCGATCATACTCATAGGATCAGCGTGAAGCCTGAGCTCGCAATTGTGAAGATGCTGAACCAGGTCATAAGTGACGTCTCCGATGAATGGCTTCGGGTCAATCACCAGCCATGGCTGCCGTTCCGACCGCAATACATTTCCAGCATGAAGGTCGGTGGCGAGTAGTATGTCTGTCGGGGATGGTTTCGCGAGTTCCTCCAACATCCGCAAGCCTTCGCCAACCAACTCGCCATCCGGCCACTGCTCAATCTGAGCCAGTGTCTCACTGCGCCAAGCCTCCAGCATCTCCGATAGCCGCCGGAATCTGCACATTTCGTTAGGCGGAACAGATCGTCGCCGGAGCCGTTTGAGCAGGTCCGCGATGACCTCATCCTGCTTCCATTCCGGTTCAGAACGAAGCATGTCTCCCGGCTCACATCGCTCAAGAACCATAGCTCCAAGGTCATCATCGGCCTCCAGCAGTCGAACTGTGGGATCGCCGTTCCAAAAACGCAGTCCCTCGATTTCATGTGCGCCCTCCATGTGAGGCATCCCGAGTTTTAAGACGGCGGAGGTTCCGTCTGCGCGAAAAACGGAAGCTACCCAAGAACATGAGACTTGATCGAACGGCACGTCAGGACGCAACGACCAGCGTTCAGTCAGAGCTTTTAACATCGCCGGCAAGCTGTCGAGCCAGGCGTGCCGTGCCGGAGTCTTGCGGCAGTTCGCTGCGAGTTGTTCGGGGATGATCACACTGTATTGCTTCCCAGCTGACGGTAACAGGACTGCCCGATCGATTCCACCATTGCAACAACGTCGCTCTTTGAAAACCCGTTGGGGTCAGGTTACAAGTTGTTGTATGTCCAGTCGTGGACGTCTTTTTCGATCGCTGGACACGCGTCATGTCAACGCGCTCCCTAAGTAGAAGACAAATATAGGGCGTGGTTTGGAGATACACGTGCCTCCTTCTACGCTGTTTTGTTCGCGATGCAAGGAGGCCGCCGGGCTGCTTCTGGGAACAGCTCGATGGCTTCAAGTGTCAAATGTCATGAGCAAGTAACGATGGTTTGCTGCAAATCAATCGGAGGCTAGCGAGATGATCAACGGGAATGCAGGAAGAATTATCCCCAAGAGGTTGCCGGATTTCTTCGGAGCCGGTACTCTGCTTTTGGCGATTTGCGCCGGGTCTTGGACCCCTGCGGTGGCGCAGCAGTCTCCCGCTGCACCTGTCCAAAAGAGAGTCGAGGCGCTTCCAGCTCCGGGGACGTACAAGATAGATCCGCGTCACAGTTTTGCCTATTTCAGCGCCTGGCACCATCTGGTGGGGCGTGTGCGCGGCCGTTTCGACCAAGTTTCAGGGACCATTACCGTATCGCCGGATCCAGCCGCTTGTAGCGTGGATGTCACGATCGATGTCGCTACGATCAGCACGCAGGTCAGCCAACGGGATGACGATCTTCGCGGTGAAGCATATTTCGATGTGAAGAAGTTTTTGACGATGACGTATCAAGGGCGAGGCATTCACCGTGTCTCGGCAGATCTCTGGAGAATGGACGGCTCGCTGACCATGCATGGCATTACCAAAGTCGTGCCGCTCACCTTCAAATATAACGGCGTCTTCGCCGACACAAATCCGAACCACCCGGCGAGAGTCGCGTTCCATGGAACCGCAGCCACGAAACGCGCTGAATTCGGTATGGGAGCGCGAGACAACGCGGCAGAAGTCGCTGATTCAACGGCACCCGATGTCGATATCGAGATTGACGTTGAAGCAGACGCAATCCCTCCTACTCCCTAACAGGAGCTCGCCCACAAATTCCCTTGTTGGTGAATCGCTGATGCAACTCATCGAGAGACGATCAGTCCCGACAAGTTTCGAACGAAATCCGATGCGCGACGAGTTTCCGTGCAGACCACCGGCTATGCGTCAGTTCCTCATCAGTAAATAGAATCGAGCCGGCAGGAGCCCGAAGCTTTCACTATCTGGCTACCGGCGGCGGCCTGCGTCAAGCCGTGTAGTTCGAATATGGCGGCGCACGTTTTGGGGTTTGATACAAAATTCAAAATTGCAGCAATGTATTGATTAGAAACATGTTCTGTCTGATAAGAAAGCTTCTGTAAAGTGTGAGTGTAGACGCTCATTAGAAATGTCATGTCCCTGCCCATTAGAAATGTCAGGTTCTAAGGATGGGCTGGATTTCTATGAGCGAACACGTACTGAGCTGATCGATGAATTTCAGTCAGACCAAACGAGTTGCTTTTGACCTGATGGGATGGACCCGCCTTGTAGAGAAGCGTTGGTAGGCTGGCTACAAGGAGGATGAACCGTGGTGAAAGCAACGACGATTGGGTTGAATATAGCGAAGCAGGTCTTTCAGGTGCACGGAGCTGACAAGGCGGGACGAACGGTACTGCGACGGAAGTTGAGGCGGAGCGAGGTAGCTCGATTCTTCTCTGAGCAGCCTCCGTGCCTGGTAGGGATCGAGGCCAGCGGCAGCGCACATCACTGGGCGCGCGTGTTGGGTGGTATGGGGCATACGGTTCGGCTGATAGCGCCGCAGTTCGTCAAGCCGTACGTGAAGTCCAACAAGAACGATGCCAACGATGCTGAAGCTATCTGCGAAGCCGTGACACGGCCGACCATGCGGTTTGTGCCTCAGAAGTCCGTTGAACAGCAGGACCTTCAGTGCCTGCATCGGGTGCGTAGTCGTCTCGTCGCCTGTCGCACGCAACTTGTCAACCAGATCCGCGGCCTTTTGGCCGAGTACGGGATCGTGTTGCCACAGCATCCGGGGCAAGTGCGGCGTGGACTGCCGGCAGTTCTGGAAGACGCCGAGAACCAGCTGACAGGCTTTGGCCGGGAACTGTTTCAGAGCCTCTACGAAGAGCTGGTGCAGCTGGACGAGAAGATCGGCGATGCTGACGACCGGATTCAGATCGCATTTCAACGTACTCCAAACTGCCAACGGATTGCCGCCGTCGAGGGCGTGGGGCCACTGATCGCGACAGCGATTGTCGCCGCCATCAGCAACGGACGTGCTTTTGAAAATGGGCGGCAGTTTTCAGCATGGCTGGGCCTGGTCCCGCGGCAGAACTCGAGCGGCGGTAAGAGCCGGCTGCTGGGGATCAGCAAGCGCGGCGATACATACTTGAGAACATTGCTGATTCATGGAGCGAGGTCGGTCGTTTATCGAGCAAAAGCGAAGACAGACAAGCGAAGTCTCTGGATCAACGACAAACAGCAACGGCTAGGAACATCGAAGGCATGTGTAGCCGTGGCCAACAAAAACGCACGCATCATCTGGTCGCTGATCGCTCGCGAACAAGAGTACCGGCGCGCCGCGTAGATCACAGCCAGGAAACACAGAAAGGCTTTCCCAACGAGATGCTTGAGCCGCCAACGATGGCGTAACTGGTGAGACCAGCTTCTTCAGAACCTGACGGGGGCAGGGCCATCCAAGGCCGATGACCTGATAAGGAGAAGAAGCGCAGATTCCATTATGGCCAGTGCGGAGCGCCCCTCCTCACAACAACAGGCCGGATATATGTGCGCGTCTCAATCCTATAACTCCATCGAAGAAAGCTCTTGCATACGAGGCGGGTCCATATATGCCACCGAAAAGGTGGCCCAACTCAATCGAGGCCGCGTTAGCGACCCCGCTCAAGCCGCTTCGAGCGGCTCACAAAAGGAAGCCCCCGGCTCTGCCGGGGGTAATCTCACTGTAACGCCGCACGGGTTCGTGTGAACTCGGCTCCTTCTCCAACTCCAAAAATAGTGTTGGAGACGAGTGGGCAGTAATATATCCAATACTTGAAGTGCCAAGGTTTTTTCATTTGCTTTCCCTCGATGAGTGCATCGGCGATTTGCACTAAGCCGCTAGCGCGGCGGGGTTATGCTTCTGTGGGGTTTGGATAGAGTGTTGGGCACCGAAGGAGGTGTCCATGACACAGCTACGCCAACGCATGCAGGAGGATCTCCGGCTACGGAACTTCTCCGAACGCACGGTTCGCCACTATACCCACACCGTTGCCGAGTTCGCGACCTACTTTCACAAGTCGCCTGATCAACTCGGTCCTGAGCATATCCGCATGTTTCTTCTCCATCTGCTCAACGAACGGAAGCTTGCCTGGGGAACGATCCAGGGAGCCCGGTCGGCGCTGAAGTTCCTCTATACGCGGACACTGAAGCAGAAGTGGTTTGATCAGGAAGTCATCAAGCCCAAGGTGCGGCGCAAGCTGCCCACAGTCTGGAGCCGTGAGGAAGTCTGTGCCTTGCTCGATGCCGAGATGAACATCAAGCATCGGGCGTTGCTGGCCCTTTACTACAGCGCGGGCCTGCGCTGTCAGGAAGCGCTGGATCTGAAGGTCACCGACATCGACAGCCAGCGCATGGTCATCCATGTCCGCGAAGGCAAGGGCAAGTTTCCGCGCCAAGTGATGCTGTCGCCGAAGCTGCTGCAGATCCTGCGTGTGTACTGGCGCGGGCGCAAGCCCAAGGACTGGCTCTTTCCCGGCAGGCAAGCCGGAGAGCAACTGAAGGCCAACGCGGTGCGTGTTGTCTGCCAGAAGCTGCGCAAGCAGCTAGGCATAAGGAAGGCACTTAGCCCACACGTTCTGCGTCACTCCTTCGCCTCGCATCTTCTGGATGCGGGCACTGATCTGCGAAGCATTCAGCTCTTGCTCGGCCACCGCGACCTGGAGACCACCTCGCGATACCTGCACGTCTCCGAAGCCAGGCTGCACGCCACACCGAGCCCTCTTGACGATCTACCGATCCGCACTCCACACGCGGCTCATGGAGGGAACAGAACTGCATGACAGGACATCGGCTGCAAATGTGCGGAGAGAATGTGTGGCCCCGGCATATTCTTGTCGTCAGAGGCCTTTCCGGGGTAGGTTAGGGCGCGTCAGGAACGATGGTGTGCCAGATAATCCGAACAACAATGTGCCAAATAATTAGCAAAACGACAGATCAGGCTTGCTTCCTGCGTCGCCCGGGATTCGGAACGGCAATAGGCGTGATTTTTAAGGATTCAGTCGCGTCTGCCGGGTTGGTATCAATGCTGCGTTCGATCGCCATCAACGCCTCAATCTTGACCTTCGCAAAACGAGCAGCTTCTGCCAAGGTGTTGAAGGTGTAGAGATCTGCCTGGCCGCCGGCGACTGAATAGAAAAACGAGTCGTCCGAATCGAAGGCGCTTCGGGTTCTCTCTTCAAAGGTATCACCCACAAGCGCAGCAATCGATCCCCCACGCGCGAGTATCTCCATGCCGGGGAATTGCCGAGTCTCGGTAACTGGCACGATGATGACCCGTTTCATCGCAACCTCTGGCCTTCAGAATATACGGAATAGATGTAGTGGGCACCACACCAAACGTCCAAAATCGTGCGCTCAGGAACCGGAGTGGTCTCTCGGTCCATATTTCCGTCTTGGCCTCGGCAGGCTTGGTTTCCTTGCATCAGCTTGAAACGTAGAGATTGCTTGGGCAGTCGTTCTTCGGGCGGATCTTGCGGGCGGGATTAGGGCGCGCAGAGGCCGGCAGAGCGGAGACGTTCGCAAACGCTGGCCGACCTCCCGGTTCCAATCGCGATACAGTTTCCGCCACCTCAAAACCGTTGGAGTCCCGCCCGACGGGCATATGATTGGTGTGGATAGACCCAGCTATTTTCATCTCCTCCGGCGCGGAGCGCAGCTTAATAGAGCTGCGTGGCTCTAGGCTACTGCGCAGTGAATCGGCTCGGGCATTGCTAGTCTGGGCGGCGGGCATAACATGTTTCTTCGGCAGGAGCAGGGGATGCTCCTTGAACAGTTGGGGCGGCGCGACCCGTTGGTTGCCGATATCTATGTCGGCGGCCTACGAGCGTTCGCGGACGAAACCAACCCATATCGCTTTCAACTGGCGGCTCACGCCTTCCGCGAGTTGATCGCCCATTGTCTCAGGATGACCGGCGGAAGGGCGGTGTTCGGAGACGGGATGAAACAGCGCCTCGTCCCGGTGAAGAATGCGTTCTTCACGCTGAAAAAGGCCAGTCAACTGGCGCCCGATCCAACCGGCCGTCAATCTGGCGTCTCGGACACCCTGATCGGAGCACTCAACGATTTCTTTGACTGGTCGGATAACAATCGGGCAGAGAACCGGAAGAAGACAGCTCTGCTGCTGACACAACTGGCTGGGCCGGGTCCGGCGCTGCCTTCCGATGTGGTGGCAGACGAAATCTCCGAATGGATGGACTCGGATGGATACTTCAAGTCGGTAGCACACAGTGGGCAAAGCGCCGAACGAGACGAGTTCGTCGGCAAGCTGTTTGCCGTAGAGGACATTTTGCTGCGACGGATGCAACCCCGTCCGGTCAGTGATTTGGACGAGATCGATGCATTGCTAGCGGAGGGCGAAAATGCCGACTGACACACAGGTGGATAGGGCCCTCGAACTCATCCAAAAGAGTGGCGGGAACTACGAGTATTTCTTTGAGAAGCTATCCAGCCCCTCATGGATCGAGCCGCTCGCCAAGCGCGGACGCTTCGATCACCCGCCTGGCATCGAGCGTATCGGGAACATGTATCGCTTCCCTCCCTGGCCGGAGGGAGAGTATCTGTTGCGCATGGCGGACGTTGCACCGGAGGAGGTGGCCGCGGCAATCAAGCCTGTTTGCTTTGCGAGCGACAACCATATCGTTCATCGGTTGCTGGTCGAGACTACTCGCAAGCTGCCGCCGGCACTAGCGAGAGACCTTGCCCTCCAGGAAGCCGCGTGGGTTCGGGAACAAGACTCATTGATTCCGCTGTATCCCGAAAAGGCGGCGGCGCTGGTGGAGCACCTGGCAACGGGAGGAGAACCGGGGGCTGCGCTCGAACTCGCGTCCGCAATCCTGGAGGTCCGCGCGCCCAAAGGCACGCGGAAGGGCACGCCGAGCGAAGCCGAAGACGGCGGCACCATTGATTGGAAACCCGCACCCGATCCGGAAGCGAAGTTAGAACCCGTTTGGTCGCAACTATTTCTGAGGACGGTCACCGAACCTTTGTCGCTGTCAATTCCAGACGGTTTTCTGGATGCGCTCGCAGAAAATCTCAATCGCGCTGTCACCATCCACAGCAGCAATCAACAGGATAAGTCGGATGACTACTCGACGATCTGGCGCCCGCATCTTGAACATAGTTCTCATTACGAAGCGCTGAATGAATCGGTGAGCGCGCTCATCGGGACTATCAAGTTTCTTTGCAGTCAACCGGTGGACCACACGCAACAAATCCTGCGCGCACTGCAGCCCTACACTTGGCCGATCTTTGACCGGATGCGAGCCTTCACGCTCCTTCATGGGGCCCATGCCGACCCGGATTTGGTGGCGCGATTCCTTAACGAACCGCATAGGTATGCACGCGCCCCAGGGAATCCTGAGTTCACGGAACTCTTGAAGAAGCAAGCATCGGCGCTTCCAAAGGATGTGTTGGCAGAGATACTCGAACGGATCGACCGGGGTCCGGACCCGGCATCGTACGCATACCATCTGCAGCATCGGGTTCCTCCCGAAAATGTTGAATTGGAAACTACCGTTATCATCGAACGCTGGCAACTGAACTGGTTGCATCCGCTGGCGGCGGTGCTCGATGAGGCGCACGCACGCGAACTCAATCGACTACTTGAAAAGTACGAAGCGCCGCGGCCCCGCTTCCGCAGCGGGGGCGTGAGGCAACTGCAGGATCATAGCCCGACCGATCTTGAGTCCTTCCGGGGAATGTCTACTGAAGCATTGGTGAAGTACCTGAAGGAGTGGACACCGCCCTCCACGGGACTGCCCTTCGAGCAACCTTCGCGCGCCGGGGTAGCCAATACCCTGCGGGAATGGGTGGCGGACGATCCGCAACACGCAGGCGACGCGTTGGAGAGTTTTTTGACGACCGAGCTCGACCCGACGTATGTCACCGGGCTGCTCGATGCCTTTGCGGGCGCTCTCAAAACGGAGCAACCCTTCGATGTTTATGCGGTTGCAAGGGCGGCGCAGTGGGTAGCGGAAAATACTGATGCTCTTACGGAGGTGGACCGCGGGGGTTGGAACCGGGTGGCCACGTGGAATTGGGCGCACATGTCGGCGGCGCGCTTTTTGTCGGACCTGTTTCTTGAGGAGAAGCGCCTGGATCTTACGCGGGCGGATGAACTGTTTCCCGCTGCCTACGCCGTCTGCTTCCTGCCGCGGCCGACCGTCGAAGACGAGGCCGAATATAAGAAAGAGCCCAGCCGCTATACCTCGTTTGCCCTGAATACCCCTCGCCCCGTCGGTGTGGAAGCCATGATCCGCTATGGGCGGTGGATCAAGCTTGCGGCACCCGAGGCAGAATTTACGCAGGCACGACTCGCTCCGGTCTTTGCGATCCTGGAGCAGAAGCTCGACGCCGCCCAGGAGCCTTCGGCTGCGGTTCGGGAAATGTTCGGGATGCAATTCCGCACCGTGGCATGGCTGGGCCTTGAGTGGTTTCTGTCAGTCATTCCGAAGCTGTTTCCCGGCAAAGACGGAACCAAAGAAGAGAAGACACTTGATCGATTCGCCTGGAGCTCCTATCTCCAATACTGTGGGCCGGTCGGCGAAACGCTGCCCGCGACGCGAAAGCGCTACCTGATGGCGATCAAGGCATTGCCGAAAGGAGATGCCACTGTCGGCGAGAACGACCGGACACTGGCGAGTCACCTCATGCAGTACTACGCGCACGGGGTCATTGAACTCGATGACGAGTTACTGGTTCAATTTTTCGCTTCGGCAAGCATCAAGCTTCGGGCCCAGGCCGTTGGCGACATCGGCTGGAACCTGATCCATGAGGGCGCGGTTCTCTCACCTGAGATTCAGGCGCGGTTCATGCACCTCTGGGAGAGCCGGATGGAGTTGCTCAAGACCGGTTCGAAAGAGGAGGCTGAGGAGTTGGCGACCTTCGGCTGGTGGCTGGCCTGCAGCAAGTTTCCCGACGAGTGGGCCATCGAGCAAGCGCTGCCGATCCTAGAGCGGGTGCGGTCATTGCGCCCCGATTTTGCAGTGGTTGAAGCTCTCGATAGGCTGTCTCCCAAGTATCCCTATGAGGCAGTCCGGGTCGTGCATGTGCTCTTTGAAGAGGACCGAGACGGCTGGGCTATTCACGGTTGGAACCAACATCTGGACAGCATTCTGAAGGAAGCCTTGCGCGATGGCGAGATGGCGCGGAAGGAAGCCGGAGAAATGATTGAATTGCTTGTCTCGCGCGGATTCCGAGGATACCGGAATCTCCGCACGAGCGACGAAAGGTAGTACTCCCCTCCTTGTCGAGCACCCGCCACTTGATTCACTTCAAGAATCGCTCGATAATCACCGAATACATCTCCGCTAATTGGGGATTAGCGCCGGTCGTAGGACGTTGATACCATCGCACGGCTCCGAACGCCGGAGAAACGCCAGGATCAGGCCCCACCCCCCGTTGGCACCAGCCTTCACTCTCGCGTCGAAATCTGTCGCATCATTCCCGTACCGGGCCTTATAAGCGCCGAAATATGACCCGTAACTATGCGCACGCTCTGTGTAATATGTTCTGGCGGCTTCATCGCTGACTGGTGTTCCGAAGCGCAGTTTTGCCATCAACAACATCACGATCAAATTAAGATCACCACGGTACCCCCGTCGTCTCGGTGTTTGCGCTCCTGGTCCCACTCCACGAACGGTCGACATACTCCCACTGCATGTCGCTCAGGTCGTCCATGTCTTTTGTCTGGTACGAAACCGACCAAGATATCGGCGGTGAACGTTGATCCATCGGGTCCCGGCTCAATGCCCGGTGAGATAATAGGGACTGCCCCGAAAGGCTCGAAGTCGTGCCGTTACCCAGGAAAGCGCTTCAATCGAGGGGAACAAACGATGGCCGGAAAGGCGCTTGGGCTTCGGGGAAACGTAACAGATAATTGATTGCCCGGGCAATGTGATGGACGGATCTAAAGCGACCTGTGAAGAAAAAGTTCGTTTGACTGGGGAATACGACGCAGCCACGTCAAGATTTTCCGAGGCGGTGACCGAGTTGCGTCGAAACATGGGAACTTCGCCCAAGGAGGAGTACGACCGGCTCACACGAGTTAGTATGCAAGCTCGCATGAATTCGGGGCAGGCGCGGCTGGCCCTTGAACAACACATCGCGAGCCATCGTTGCTAAAAATCCAAGCAGGCGTCGATAGTGCAATGCAGTCCACCACTTTTCCTCAGACCCCTCTCGCGCTTGAAACGATCGGCCAAGAAGTTTCAAAGTCGACGCGAAGCACCCCAGAACTGAGAGTATTGATCAGATCACTTGCGCCAGGCTCGGTGTTCAAGTGAATCAGCACTCGATCTGCGGTTTGGCCCTGGCTGAATGGCTGGTCACTGCGTACCCGTGATCGGGATGCACATCCCATCACGGGTTGAGTTATACAGCGTGACCCCTGTCCATTTTAAAATGCGATCGCCCGTCGTCGCCGATGCTGTCACAGTCCCGAGAATCCGGTTCGCCAATTTGACCTCGTTGGCGATCGCGGTGAGCTGGATAAGCCCCAAATCGATCTCATCGATCAGTGACAACAAGCTGCAAGCATCATCGAGGAAGCCGGACGTTTCCGTGGCTAACAAGCCTTTGTGAATGCCAAGGCACGATTCCGGACTTAAGTAGCATGCCGGTTCTCACTTGCCTGATTTGTAGAGAATTGTCGTATTCCGTGATTTCGCGCAGCCTCCCCGCTCAAACCTGCGTCAACCCTCCAGTAACCAATGGAGGTTCTATGCAAGGAAAGTCCTCAAGGCTGTACATCGTGCTGTTCCTTTTCGCTTCGACGCTGTTCGCCACCGCAGGAATCGCACAAGGCCCACCAGAAGGCGGCCCGCCCGACGGAGGCCCACCGCCCGACAGCCCAATGCAACGGGCGTCTCCCAAGGAAGCTGCTGCTGCGGAGCTCAAGGGTCTCACCAAGAAGCTCAAGCTCTCCGAACAGCAAAAAA